>Ga0067045_1027940_pt1 | contig 49475 bp, 46 predicted proteins | sample TerdegcTABiofilm_FD_59184 | JGI IMG/M metagenome (GOLD analysis project Ga0067045, IMG submission 59184) | Combined Assembly of (Gp0054472, Gp0054536) Wastewater bioreactor microbial communities from Singapore -Terephthalate degrading...
TTTTTTTGAAGCCTAAGTTTGGAGGGAAATTTTTTATACTCTTCTTATATATATTATTCCAGATTTTCCAAATTTTTAGACTAAAAAATTATGATCAATTATCTTTCTACTTACTTATCTTCTTTAAAAGCAGTAATAGCTTCAAGACCTCCGGATTTACTGAAATCTTACCTTCTAATATATTTTTATTAGAAATTACTTTCCCATAAAATAACTCATTCATTTCCCGGTCTTCTTCTATAGTTGAACCCTGAAAAGAAGCTCCTATATAAGCTCCTTTGGCCATAGAATAAGAGTATATTGCTGCTTCCAGATTCAAGTCTGTGTCGGCAGAAAGAGTCCTCCCCAGGGGACCCACAGCAATACCAAGGCTTCCTCCCAAGGTAAGATTATCCTCCAGAAATCCTTCCATACCTCTTTCATTGGAAATTACCAATACTAAAGCCACGGATTGAATCCCCACCTGGGGACCTACACTAAGGCTCTTTATTTTTACAAAAGCTGGCCCATACCATAATCCCACGCTACTACCTTTATTAAAAATTATTCCATTACCATACTGTCCACCTATTCCCAATCCTATTTTGGTGATGGAAGGAAAGATGGCCACACCCTTTGCCTTTCCTAATAATGCTGCAAAAGCCCCACTATCTTCAGCTTCTGCCATTTCCTTTAAAATTTCAATTGCCTGTTCGATTATCTCCGAAGGTTTTTCTGCATCAGCATTCCCCCTGACCGATAAATGAAAAACCAGAATCATCGTTATAATAAGCAGGATAGACCACCATTTTTTCAATTTTAATCATCTCCTTTCCCAATATTTTACGGCATTGTTCGTAATTAAAGTTTTCTTTAAATTTCTATCTTTCCCTTGCTCTATTATTTCCTGATATAAACTTAGCATACGGTCAGAGATAATATTAATATCATATTGACTGGAAGTCTTCAGAGCACCCTGGGATAATTCTTCTCTTAATTGAGGATCTCTGATCACTTTTTCCAGAGCATCAGTTATTTTTACCACTTCATTCTCCACCAGTATTCCCTCTACCCCATCAGTTATGATATCCACTATTCCGGGAGCCTTTACGGCCAGAACTGGAATTCCGCTAGCTAAGGCTTCGATAATCACTATCCCAAAAGTTTCGGTAAGAGAAGCGGTGACGAATAGATAAGCGATCTTATAATAATGTTTTACTTCTTCATTCTTTACTTCTCCAGTAAAAATTGCCTCCTTTTCAATGTGTAATGATTTAGCCAGCTCCTGTAATTCTTCTAAGGCAGGACCTTTTCCTACTATCAACAACCTTACCTTATCTATCCCTCGTCTCTTAATTAAAGCCAGAGCTTCTAAAATCTTATCAATACTCTTTTCCTTAGCCACTCTACCCAGGTATAAGATTATCTTTTCATCTTCTGCAATTTTATATTTTTCTCTAATCTCTGTACACTTTCTCTCATCTTTTTCTCTAAATGTATCTAATTTTATAGCATTGGGAATAACTTCAATCCTGTGCTTAATCCCGTAGTTTTTTATTAATTCTTTCATTGATGAAGAGGGAGTGGTAAAACAATCAATCTTATAAGCTAAATTGATAATTATTTTCTTAACCACCTCCCGGGTTAATCTCTCTGGTATAGGTGAAAAGTAATGAGTATATTTTTCATACTGGGTATGTAGAGTTAAAATCCTGGGAATACCCAATTCCCTTCCATAGATTATGGCGGGAGAGCTCAGTAAAAAGGGATGGTGAATATGAATAATATCCGGATTAAATTGAGTTATGATCTCTTTTGCCCGAAAAGATAAGGGTATGGCAAGAGGATATTTTACCTTGTGCGTTAGATTTACGGATCGGTATCTAAAGATATTTTTTTCTTCATCAATATAATCATCAACCTGGGGGGCAAATATATAAGTTTGGTGTCCCTTCTCTTCATAAGCTTCTTTCAGTAAACTTATAGCTATCACCACTCCATTAACTATAGGTTTATAACAATTGGTAAAAAAAGCTATTCTCATTTTCCCTTCCTTTAGAAATTAAAGAACAATATGTCTATTCTATTTTCTTTAGGGTAAGCAATTGTTTTTCCGCCTGTTTTAACCAGTACTGTGCCTTGTCATTATCTGGCTCTAAACGTAAAACCTCCTGCCAGTTATTAGCTGCTTCCTGGAAGTTCCCCCGTTCGAAATAAATCCTCCCTAACCAGTAATAAGCCTGAGCAAAATGGGGATTTAGCCTGATTGCCTGCCTATACTTAGAAATAGCTTCTTCGTATAATCTCTGTTCATAAAGGTTATAACCCTCTTCATAATAGGCATAAGCCTCTTTACCATAGGTAAGGGAATTTTTAACTTTCTCATAAAAATATTCTGCCCGAGGATAATAAGGATCAATCTCCAGTACCTTCCGCCAGGAAATTAAAGCATCATTTAACCTATCTTTTTCATAGAATACCCGCCCTAACCAATAATGTGATTCAATCATAGTGGGACTAATCTTAATAGATTGTTGTAAATACTGGATACATTCATCATATTCCTCTCTTTGGTAAGCAGAGTACCCCAGGCGATAATAGGCATAAGCTAAATCTTTTTGTGCTTCTGGAGAAATTACTTTCTTTTCTTGAATAAGTTCTATATATTTCTCCCACTCTTTTGCCTCCCTATAATACCAATTAGTATATTGATAGATTCGGGCTAGATAGTAATGCGCCTCAATAAAATGGGGATCTGCTTCCACCGCTTTCTCTCCGTACTCAATCGCCTGAGCCCACAATTCTTTACTGGGATAATTAGCCCCCTGATAGGTATTAATTGCTTCTTCCATTCTGTTGATGGATAGTTCTAGATAATATACTGCCTCCGGAGATAGAGTATCCCAGGTACTGACCTTTTGCCCCCAGGCAAAATTGAAACATCCTAAATATAATAAAAAACTTGATACTAAAAATAAGAGTATCTTTCTATATTCCTTTTTCATCTTATCCTCCCTTATACAGATTATTATTATTTACCATATTTATTATACACTACTGCCCTTATTTAATCTATAAATTATTCATAATTTACTTATCTTCTCTAGAAGTACAGAATTTTACTTATCAAATGCTAAAATAAGATAGTCTTACTTTGAAAAAAATTCTCTCTTTCCGGCGTATATTATATACATAGAAATAAAAGAGAAATATTTTTAAATTTTCTTTCCAGAGGTTATAATAAATGCAAGAAGAATTTAAATAAACCAATAGAGGAAAAAGATATTTTATCCTCTCGGTACTTTTTTTGGTTATATAATTCTTAAGGCTAAAAATATTGACACCTGGGATAATTACCCTTATGGTTTAGAAGAAGATTATTTTCCAGGAGATTGCCGACATTATCTGAATGCCGAGAAGGTACCGGACAGGAAAGAAAATTCTGGAATACTCTCCTCTTCATTAGTCTTAGGTTATCGATAGGAAGTAGTATAATGATGGTCTTGATGAGAGATTGGGAATAGTTTAAGACTATAAACTTTAACTTATTATTCTGGCAGATTGGATTTTAATTATTATTACTCTTAATAGGGAATATTTCATGCCCTCTGGTATGCTAAATACGATTTATTTGTCTTGGGTTCTAAAGACCTAAGCTCTAAGTTTCTTCATCCCAACAATAGGAAAACAAAATTTATGGTTAGCTCGGCAGAGTGTTTAGAAAAAACAGATGAACAATTGGTGGTTCTATCTTTAAAAAATCAGGAATATTACTGGTGTTTAATGACCCGTTACGAGAATAAACTTCTTCATTATATTTTAAAGATTTCTAACTTTGGTAGAGAAGATGCCGAAGATATTCTGCAGGAAGTTTTTATTAAGGTTTATGAGAATCTAAACGATTTTGATACCAGTTGGAAATTTTCTAACTGGATATATCGGATAACCCATAATATCACTATCAGTGCTTATAGAAAGAAAAAAGTAAATCCCCAGCTAGTTTCCTGGGATTATGAAGGATTAAATAATCTTATGGAATCTACCAGTAATATAGAAAAAGATGCCTTCCAGAATCTATCTTATGAAAAGATATTGGAAATTATAAATCGTCTACCCCTGAAATATAAAGAGGTACTAATTTTAAAATTTATGGAAAATAAAGATTACCAAGAAATAAGTGATATTCTACATAAACCAATGGGCACTATCGCCACTTTAATTAGACGAGCTAAGAAGGTACTCCAGCAAGAGTTAGCCAAGGAGGGGATTAAAACTTAAGATGATGAATAAGATGAGTAAAGTAAGCAATCAAGTACTGAATATAATAAAAGATAATAGGATTAAGCCTAAACCTCGCTGGTATTTTCTTACTAAAAACTACCTGATCTGGTCATTGTTCAGCCTCTCGGTGATACTGGGAAGTATTTCCTTTAGTATGGTTTTATTCATCACCAGACAACTGGATTGGGACATTTATCGCTATGTAGGAGAAAGCTGGCTCAAGACTGTCTTCATCAGTTTACCTTATTTCTGGGTAATATTCCTTCTTATTTTCCTGGGAGTAGCTTACTATAACTTTATTCACACCAGAAGAGGCTATCGTTTTAAGATTTTTTCTATCCTTTTAAGCAGTTTAATTATTAGTATAATCCTAGGCTCCCTTTTTTATGCCCGAGGATTCAGCGAAAGTTTAGAAAATATTTTTCGAGAAAAAATCCCTTATTATAATAAAATGGTCTATACCTGGGAAAGACAATGGATGCAGCCAGAAAGAGGCTTAATAACCGGGACTATCCAGGAAATAGACTTATCCCGGCAAACTGATTTTGTACTTATAGATTTAAATAATAATCTATGGAAAATAGAAGCAGCTAATGCCCTTTGGAAAGGGAAATTAGCCCCTTATCCGGGACTAAAATTAAAAATTATCGGACAAATAAAAGATACTAATATTTTTGAGGCTAAAGAAATTAGAATCTGGCCAGGAGAGGGACAAAGAAGAAAGGCTAAAGGAGGACATCCTTAGTTCAGTCTCTGAAAAAGCGAAGGTCTTCTTCTCGCTTAATCTCTTCTTTGCCTTCTAATATCTCCAGGAGTTGATTCTTTACCTTTTCAAACTGAGATCGGTATTGGGCATTCACTGAGGAAGCAGCTGGAAAATCAAGCTTTAAAAAATCTACCTTTACTCCATCTTTACTAATAGAAAAATCTAAATGGGGACCGGTAGCCAAACCAGTGGCCCCTACATAGCCAATTACTTGTCCCTGCTGTACTTTCTGTCCTTTCTTTAAATTTTTAGCAAAACTGGAAAGATGCCCATATCCAGTCACATAATTATTCGGATGACGAATCTCTACATAATTTCCATATCCATCATTCCATCCTTTAAAGATTACCGTTCCATCTCCAATGGCAGAAACAGGTGTTCCGGCAGGGGCAGCATAATCAATAGCCAGATGAGGACGCCAGGTTCGTAAAATTGGATGAAATCGATTCTGAGTAAAATTAGAGCTGATATATTTATAATTCAGAGGTGCTCTTAAAAAAGCTTTGCGGAGAGATTTCCCCTCTTCAGTATAATAATCACTATGGCCAGAAAGGTCTTCAAAGAAAATTGCCGTATGTTTGCTGAGAAGCTCTCCCTCATATTGGGCAGCCAAAATCCTCCCCCAGCGATAAAACTCTCCTCTATATTGTTTTTCCACCAAGATTTTAAAAACATCGCCTTCCTGACATTCGGTAAGAAAATCTATTTGCCAGGCAAATATCTCTGCCATTTGCAGAGCCAGCTGGGGAGAATTTGCGCATTCTATCATTGATTCATAAAGGGAATTTTTGATCTTCCCCTCAAAACGTACTATCTCTATATCCACCTTTTCCTTGGTAACTTTTAGGTCTTCCGCATCCGAAGAAGGAATATCTATATAATAAACGTCCACTGGATTAGGTTTATAAATAAACTGGGTAACTCCTTTTTCTGGCTGATACTTTAAAACATATTCAATCCCTATAGGAAGATGATTAAAATCTACTATAGATTTTACTTTCTCTTGTAAGTTTAGTATCTCAGAAGGAGCCACTCCTTGATTAACTAAAGATTCATAGATGGTCTCTCCTGCTTGCAAGCTTCCTTCAATAATGACTTCCTCCTTTTCTGTTATTACTGGTTCAGCTACTAATTCTTCAGCTTCTTCCTGCTCTGATAAAGTTAATGTCTGGAGTGGAAATTCTTCCTCTTCTTCCCTGGCTACCAGAGCGGGAGGCTTAACCAATTCTTCCCTGAGGGCTTCCGTAGTGGGTAGAGTTAAAGATGTTTCTTGTTTTTGGGTAAGAGGTAGAGAAGAGAAAATTTTAAAAATACTCACTCCGGTGAAGAATAATAAAACAAATATGACGGCCAAAAATAATTTCTTTCTTCTTTGAATCCTTCTTTGATAGAAATATGTCGCAAGATAGGAATACTGATAAGGTTTCTTTGACAATATTTTTAAAACCTCAAATAAAATTTATCTTTTATACCTTTTAAAGGTGGTGTAAAAATATCTATCGGTCATCGAAGCAATATAATCTATTACTACTTGCTCAGGTAAGTTATCCTTTAGATAATGAGCCCCCTTATTTTCCCCTCGGTTAAAAATCCATTCTTTGAAGATTAAGGAATCTTCATTTTTTCTCTTTATGTCTTCCAGAAATAGATGAAAAAGATATTCGAAGGCAACTTTAAACCTGGTCTTTTTTGCCTTTAATCTCGGGTTTTTATAAATTCTTTCTGCATTAAATTCTTTTAAGGCAAAAAGACTTTGGGCAATCTCAGGAGAATAACTTATCCGCTCCTGATTATATGAATGAACAATGATATCAGTTACCAGAGAATTAATGATATCTCTGTTTCTTTCCCCCAAATCTCTTCTAATCTTTGCTGGTAAATCCTCCTTTTTTAAAATATCTATCCGAATGGCATCCTCAAAATCCTGCCCGACGTAAGCTATGGCATCCGACATTCTAACTACACATCCCTCCAGAGTCGAGGGTATGGTATTAACCTTTTCTCCTTTACCTTTTTTTTGACAATAGTTGAATAAATCATCTTCTTGTTTATGGCGATCCGGGGTCAGACACCTTTCATTAATCTCTCCATCGTGAGATAGAATACCATCTCTGACCGCAAAAGTTAAATTCATCCCCCGGCAGGCATTAGCAAGTTTATCTACTATTCTTAAACTATGTACATTATGAAAAAAGAGAGGAATCTTTCTTTCCTGACAAATTTCTTGCAGAATTGCTTCCCCATCATGGCCAAAAGGTGTATGTCCTAAATCATGTCCCAGGGCAATAGCTTCAATAAGATCAAGATTTAACTTTAAAGCCTTTCCTATAGATCTGGCTATTTGAGAAACCTGGAGAGTGTGAATACTGCGATTAGATAATTGTTCATCAAAACTGGCTGCAAAATAAATTACTTGAGTCTTTCCTACATACCTACGAAATGAACCACTATATAAGATATGGTCGCGATCACGGGCATATGGCCCTCTAAAAGGATGAGCGATGGGATGTTGCCTTTGAGCATCTTTATTTTTGGCAGCATAAGGAGAAAGATGATTATCTTCAAAATCAAGGATTTCTTTTTTAAATTTAAACTCATCCATTACCCTTCTCCTTGAAAGTAAATGCTATTAATCTATCTTAGAAATAGTAACCTGGCCTCCCCCTGCTCCCTGGGTGAAAATGAATTTCAATTTTACTTATTTTATAAAATTATCCTGATTTCTGCAAGTATTTTCTATAAAAACAGAAAAAGGCAAAAATAAGAGGAAGAATCTTTTCCCGGAGTTTCTATCCTTTACCCTTTTACTGCCCCAGCTAAAATTCCCTTCACAAAATAACGTTGAAGGCTTAAAAAAAGAATTAAAGGTAGAACCATAGAGACGAAAGCAGCAGCAGTAAGCAGTTCCCAATCCTGCCCATAAGAACCTACCAGAGCACTAATTCGAACGGTCATTGGTGCCACATTTGGAGTGCCTCCTAAATATACTAAAGCTACCAGGAGATCATTCCAGATCCATAGAAACTGAAAAATGGTAACTGAAGCAAGGGCAGGAAGAGATAAAGGCAGGACTAATTTAGTAAATACCTGAAAATGTCCCGCTCCATCAATGGAAGAGGCATCAAACAATTCGCTGGGCAGACTGGAAATAAAATTATACAATAAATATATGATTAAAGGTAGACCATAGCCAGTATGGGCTAACCAGATTCCGGGAAAAGTACCTGCTAACCCCAATTTATTAAAAACCCGTAAGATAGGTATCATGGTCATTTGCAAGGGTACCACTAATAAGCCTACTAAAATTACAAATAAGAATCTTCTACCAGGGAAATCCATCCAGGCAAAGGCATAGGCAGCCAGAGAAGCGATCGCTATAGGAATGACTGTAGAGGGTATGGTAATAAATAAAGTATTTAAAAAGGCTCTGCCAATTCCTATTCGGATAATTACCTGGTGATAATTTTCCAGAGTAAAACAGGTAAAGTTAAAAGGGTGTTGAAAAATAGACCACCAGCCTGAAGAGGCAACTTCAGCAGAACTACGAAAGGAGGTAATCAATAAACCAACACTGGGAAGTATCCAGATAAAGGCTATCAAGATAATTATTAAATGCAAAGGTAGGCTGGTAAATAAAGGACCCAATTTTTTCATTACCTCATTCCCTCCTGTTCACGGAAGCGCTGGATATTAATAACTATCATTGGTATGATCAAGACCAACAAAATAACCGCAATGGCACTGGCTCGACCATAATTTCTAAAAATAAACATCTCTTTATACATCCGGTTAGCAATTACTTCTGTATTATAGTTTCCATTGGTCATTACATATACGATATCAAATACTTTAAGCACATTAATGGTCATAGTAGTAGCTACCACAGCCAGGGTAGGTTTCATTAAAGGCAGGATAATTCGCCAAAAGACTTTAAACTCGGAGGCACCATCCACTCTGGCTGCTTCTAACAATTCTCGAGGAATTCCCTTATAACTGGCGGATAAAATGACCATACAAAATCCAGTCCAGATCCAGACTCCCACTACAATCAGGCAGAAATTATTGAGCCAGGGTCTAATAATCAACCAGGGTAGTGGTTCTAATTGAAGAGCAGCCCGAAGGGCATTAAGAATTCCAGTTTGAGCAGCTGAAGCTGGTCGATAGGCATATACAAATTTCCAGATTACTCCTGCTCCCACAAAAGAAATAGCCATCGGCATAAAGATAATTGACTTAACTAAGGCTTCATATCTTACTCGATCGACCAGAATAGCAATAATTAAACCGAGAAACACGGTAAGGGGTACAAATAAAATTACCCAGAGGGCATTATTCTTAAAAGAATTGAGCATAATTTCATTGGTAAAACAATAAATATAATTTTTTATTCCTACCCATATTTCCGAATTATAATTAAAAAAAGATATATAGATAGTATTAATAGAGGGATAGACCAAAAAGAAAAATAAAAGGGAGATAGCTGGTAAAATATATAACCAGGGAGTATATTTTTTGGTATATAACAAAGAATCTTTCCTTTCTAAAAAATAAAATTAACTAATCTTTCGGGTAATACATTCTGTTAGCAAAGGCTCACTAATTAAACCTTCTTCCCCTAGTTAAATTTATAAAGATACATTGAAATTAACAATAATAAACAATTATTTGATCTTGCCCGGGATACTCCCTCTATAATGAATACCCCAGGGCAAGATCAGACCATAAATTTTCTATTCTTACTTCCGATAAGCATCCAGGGCGCTGGCTTCAATGGTCATTAAAACATTATCCAATTTTACCCCACTCACATAATCCAGAATCCCGGTCCAGAAGGAACCAGAACCAACTGCAGAGGGCATTAAATCAGAACCATCAAAGCGGAAAGTAGAGGCTTCACTCAAGATTTTTGCTGCTTTACGAGTCAAATCATCGGGATAAGCAGCAGGATTTACCCGCTTATTAGCAGAAAGTTTCCCTAACGTGCCTACCCATATCTCTTGGGCTTCCGGAGAGGCGATATATTTAATCAAGGCTTGGGCTTCCGGGGTATCTTTAAATACTGCAAATAAGTCAGCTGCTCCTAAGGCAGGAGTTCCCAATTTAGCCTCGATAGGCGGTAAGGGGAAGAAATCAAAATCCTCTCCTGGTACTAGATGAGGATTATGATCGAGAATAAAGCTCTTGATAAAGGTAGCTTGCCTGTGCATATAGGCATTCGGGGGGGTAGTGAATAATGCATCGGGGGAATCGCCAAAGTTAATAGTCAATATAGCATTAGTTCCGCCATAGACATATTTTTCGTTTAAGGCAATCTCACCAAATATCTCAAAAGCTCTTCTCACTCTTTCATCAAGCCAGGAAATTCCGTGCGAGACCCATAAATCATATACTTCCGGCTCTACGGTACGCAACATAATATCTTCAATCCAATCCGTACCTGGCCATCCACTTGCCGCTCCACTTTCCAATCCAATTGCCCAGGGAGTTTTTCCATCAGCCACCATCTTATTAGAAAGGGCAATCATCTCATCCCAGGTATTCGGTACAGTATAGCCAGCTTCTGCAAAGGCTTTTGGATTATACCAGACCAAACTCTTTAAATCTGCAGAAATGAAAACTCCATATAATTTTCCCCCTGAGGACCCCAGATCCAACCAGGTAGGAGAGTAATCGCTACTCAATACCTGCATATCCATAAAAGTACTTAAGTCGACCAATTTCCCGGCGCGAGCGAATTCCACCATTTGACCGGGATTGGGTAAGGCAGATATATCTGGTGGATTACCAGCTTCAACCTGAGTAGTTAAAACTGCTGGCAGATCTCGAGTTCCGGTAAATTCTACTTTGATTCCCGTCTGGCTCTCGAAGGGAGCAACCATTTTGTAGAAGGCTTCTTCCTCTGCACCGGTCCAGGTTCCTAGAACAGTCACGCTACTGGAAGCACTCAGAACTCCCAGTGAAAAGATACCAATTAAACCTATAACCGAACACAACAGAATTAATCTTTTAAACATCTTTTCCTCCTTTTTTTTAAATTTTTATCTTTTGCTTTTAATATTTATATCTAAAAATACCACCCCCTTCTATATTTATTTTAGAATAATCACTAGTTAGCTAATTACCAATGAAAGGCGGATTTAAGAGTAATTTCTTCCCGGGGTTTAAAAATAGGAGTTTTAAAAACTTCCTGTAATACCAGTTCAGCAGCTCCGATAATCCAACCATCCTCACCCGTCTGCAAAGGAAGAATTTTAATCTCTTTCTTAAAAGGAAAATGCTTTTTTATTTTTTCATAGATAGGATTAAAGATTAATTCGCCTGCCTTAGACCCTTCTCCTCCAATCAAGATCAATTCCGGATCAAAAAGAGAGATCAGATTCATTATCCCCCAGGCCAGGTTTTCCCCTAGTTCTCGAAAAATACTCCGGGATACTTCTTCCCCTTGTCGGGCAAGTTGTAAAATTTCCTGGACAGAAAGTGAATCTAAATCCCTTTTACCAGGGAAAAAAGTCTTTATCCAATTACTATCTTTTTTAACTAGATATTCCTTCATCTTATTAATTAAGAACTGGTCGGAAGAAAAAATTTCTAAACAGCCATTCTTGCCACAATAACATTGGGGACCACCTTTATCAATAATTATATGTCCGAAATCTCCTGCTCCCCCATAACCTCCATAATATATTTCTCCATTAATCACTATCCCAGCCCCTACCCCTTTACCAATAGTAATACAAATGAAATGACTGCTATCTTTGCCTGCTCCAAAACGCTTTTCGGCCAGGGCTAAAGCATTTACATCCTTATCTAAAAATACCGGAAATTTAAATCTCTCCTCTAAAATTTCTCGGAATCTTATCTTTCCCCATTTTAATATAGGAGAAAAGACTAAATAACCTTCCTTTTGATTCACTAAACCCGACACTCCGATTCCACAACCCACTATGCCCGTCGCATTGGTTCTATTCTTATCTATTACTTCCTGAAGTGCCTTATTTAAAACCTCTAAAACAACCTCTTCATCTTGCCTTACCGGGCAAGGAATAAAATTCTTGTCTATAAGCTTAGACTTGAGATTAAGTAGCCCGATTACTATGCCATCCAGACCTATCTTTATCCCCAGTACAAATCTTTTATTACTGTTAAATTCCAGAAGAATGGGCTTCCTTCCTCCTCTTGATTCTTCTTCTCCCATTTCATAGATAAGGCCTTTTTTAATCAAATCGGCAACAATATTAGAAACTGTGGATAAACCTAAATTGGTAATTTCGGCTATCCTGGTGCGAGATAGGGGTCCGCAATTGAGAATGGTATTAATTACCAGGGCTCTGTTTAATTCTTTAATTAATTGTTTATTCCCCTGACGAATGTTATTCATAATCAAAAATAATCTTTAACTTTTTCCTCTTTTTACTATCGATATAATTCTATCCTAGATACTTTCTTCACTGAAGCAAGTATCTATATTTAATATACCATACTAAATCAAAAAATCCTTCTTTTGGGAAAAAATTTTATTTAGTTAGCAGTAGTAAATACTAAATAAAGGAAGATATTCTTAAAACAAGATAATTATAAAGATAAAATAATAATCAATCTCGGTTATCAATATTAATTATTGGGACAAAAAACTATTAAATAAACTCAAATAATCCTTTAATAATCTGGTAATTAAAAATTTCTTTCTCACGTACTCTTTCCCAGCAATACCCATTTCCCGGGCAATGGCAGGGTGCTTTAAAAAATAAATCACTCTTTCTGCGCCTTCATTTACATCTCCCACCAGATAACCAGTTCGTCGATTATCCACCTGTAAAGGAATTCCTCCCACCTTGGCCGCGACCACGGGTTTCCCCTTCCATAAGGCTTCGGTAATTACTAAACCAAAACCTTCCCTTAAAGATTTCTGGATAATCACATCGGAAGCTCTTTGAAAGGCATTAACCTCTAAATTCCCCACCCCTTTGATATTGGATAAAAGATGAATATCGTAATCTTCGCCAGCGTGGCGAGCAGTTTTTTCATAATACTCCCACCCCTCTGGATCATCATGAGCCATAGAAGCGATAAGTACTAACTGAACATTTTTGATTTCCTTTTTTACTTCTCTATACATATCGATAACCCCCAGGGGATCCTTCCAGGGGTCAAATCTAGAAACCTGGGTGATAATCGGTCGATTAAGATCTACATTATAGCGAGTTACTATATTATTAATCTCTTCCTGACTTAATTCTATGTTCTTAGGGCTCAAGGGATCAATAGCCGGAGGAATAATAGCAATTTTCTTTACCTTGAGATCTTCTTTTACATATTCTTTTAAGGTAAAGATAGCCGCATCATACTTTTCTATATAAGGCTTGATAAACCGCCAGACATTTTCCTGAGCATTAGTGGGATCGATATGAAATCTCCATATCCAATTTCCTTTCTTTTCTTTTCGGTAATTCAATATCGCTACTGGTTGAGGGTCATGGATTACCACAAAGTCATATTCCCCTTCTAACCATTGTTCATTTAACTGATTATATTTTAGAAATACCTCTTTAACTTCTCTGGATAACCGCACCTCCATACCCTGTAAACCATTGTGTAAAATCTTCGTGGCATTAAAAAATTCATCTGAACCTTTGATGACTTGCCAATCAGTTTCCAGACCTACATCGTTCATTAAGGGAACCAGGGCAGATAAAATTTCTGCTACTCCACCTCCGAAAGAGGTAGAATTAATATGAACCACTCTTTTTCCTTTTAGAGGCAAGGCTAATTCTTGAATAGCTTTGAGTTCTTCTTCGCCAATAATTTCCCGGTAGTCATGAAGAAATTTCTTTTCTGTTTTTACCTTTTCTAACATAATCAGTAACTCCTTTACTTAGAATGAATCCTGGAAAGACATTTTTTTTCGTCAATAAAATTTAAAAGATAGGGTCAAATAAATATCGCCGGAGGGATAGAAAAATTTTTTTCCCTCCTCTTCCTTATATCTCTGATTTTAATTATTGCCTTTAATTAAATATTTCTCTTCCTCCAAAAACTTTAGAGGACATACCTGGCAACTTGGATTATTATTCTTACATATAGTCTTGCCCAGCATTACTATTTGGGCATGAAATTCATTAAATAACTTTACCTCATGGTCTAAATTTTGAGTAAAAAAATCCTGAATTTGTTTATAGGTAGCTGCCTGGGAGATTAATTTATGCCGCGAAAATATTCTTCTGGTATAGGAATCGACTACAAAAAATGGTTTATTCCCGGCATATAATAATATGCTATCTGCCGTCTCCGGTCCAATACCCTTTATACTTAACAACTTTTCTCTTAAATCTTCATCTTTTTCTTTAAACATCAAACTTTCTTTACCTTGATACTTTTCGACCAGAAAATTTACCAGGTTTTTTAATCTTCGAGCCTTAACCTTATAATAACCAGAAGACTTTATTAATAAAGCTAATTTACTCTCCTCGAGCTGATACAGAGCAAAGGGATTCAATAAATTTTCTCTCTTTAAATTATGAATAGCCTTTACTACATTATTCCAGTTAGTATTTTGAGTAAGCACTGCCCCTACCATTATTTCCCAGGGAGTATCTCCCGGCCACCAATGCAAAGGACCGAAATGATGGTATAAATTTTGGTAAATCTTTAAGAGAATATCTCTGGCTTGCTTCATTATTAAATGGCTTCCCTATCTTCTATTCATCAATTTAGGAATTAATTATTTAATTATTTATCTTATCTGTTTAGATTGTTCACCAATTCAGATTAGAATTCTTCTTTATGGGCATTCTCCAGAAATTTCACTATTAAATGAACAGAATTTTCTATATCTTCTTTATGGCACATCTCTACTACCGAGTGTACATATCGAGTTGGAACGGAAATAGTACAGACAGGTACGCCAGTCTTGCTCCTCTGGATTGCTCCGGCATCAGTTCCTCCTCCCAACAAGATATCTGTTTGATATTTAATATTATTCTCTTCGGCAATCTTTCTTAAAAATTCTACCAATCTTTTATTTGAAATAGTGTACGAATCCATTAGGCATATAGCTGTTCCACCTCCCAGGCTGGTAATTACCTCTTCTTCCTTTGAACCAGGAAGATCAGAAGCTATGGTCACATCTAAGGCAATACCTACATCAGGTTCGATAAAAAAGGAAGAAACCATCGCCCCCCTCACCCCGACTTCTTCCTGGGTGGTCGCCACAGCATATATATCTACTTCATGTTCCTTAATCTGTTTTAGTGCCTCTAGCATGATATATACCCCTACTCGATCATCAAAAGCCTTGGCAGTAACTATCTTATCATTAAGTTCTTTAAAATTTCTATCCAGAGTAATAAAATCACCTGGCTTAACCAATTTAGATACTTCTTCTCTGTTTAAACCCACATCGATAAATAAATCTTTTATCTTGGGTATTTTCTTTCTCTCCTCTTCATCTAAAATGTGAATGGGCTTAGAACCAATTACTCCTCCTATATCTATTACTCCGTGTACTATCACCCTCTGCGCTATTAAGGTTTTGGGGTCAAACCCTCCCACCGGCGAAAATCTTAAAAAACCATCTTTATCTATAAAGCTTACCATAAAACCAATTTCATCCATATGGGCGGCCAGCATAACTTTTTTAGGAGAAGATTTGCTGGTTACTTTAGTTGCCCTCTTTATACCGATTACATTTCCTAACTTATCTATTTTGACTTCGTCCGTTACCTTCTCAAGCTCTTTATGAACTAATCCCTGGATTCTTTCTTCAAATCCAGAAATACCTGGGGTCTCACATAATCTTCTTAATAAATCCATATTCTTATTCTTTCCTCCTGTTTTTTTTAAGTTTAATTATCAAGAAATATTTTACTAAATTCTTTTTTTAATCTTTCCATGGTCTGGATGGGGTCCTCCACAATTACTTTAGAACCGCCAAGTATATCCATAAAACTTAATTCATTTTCGTAACGAGGAACGATATGCAGGTGCAAGTGTTCAATACTTGCCCCGCTACCTTTACCCAGATTATAACCCAGATTAAATCCATGAGGGCGATACACCTTTTTCAAGATCTTTAAAGTTATTAAAGTTAACCGATGTAATTCTTCTACTTCGGTAAGAGATAACTTTCCTATATCTCTGAGATGTTGATGAGGGAATATTATCAGGTGTCCGGGATTATAAGGATAGAGATTGACTGCAATTATAAAATGTTCGCTTCTCAATACTTCTAAATTCACCACTTTAGGGTCAGCTTTTACAATCGAACATAAAATACACCTTACTTTAGGCCGATTACCTCGAACATACTCTCCCTTAGAAGGAACAAAGATATTCTTTTTCATAATATACTCCTGAAGTAAAATTTGGTGCCAGGCACCTTTTTTACCTTATGGCGAGAAATAAAGGCTAGGCAGGTGATGATACCTAAGAGATTAGCTATAATATCTCCCAGGGAAAACTCTCTCTCCGGGATAAAATACTGATATATTTCATTAAATAAACTAAAAGAAAAAGAAAATATAAAGGATAATAGATAAGGATACCATTTTATAGTAAGATTATTCTCTAGTAAAGCGATCCAACCAAGAAAGGCATGGAAAGCATAAATTATAAAATGGATCACCTTATCCTGTCCGTAAAAAAATTGTTTTACTCCCGTTTCCGAACGAGAAGAAAAAATAAATACTATTATAGAATAGATAGCGAATAACCCCCAGTAAAATATTTTCCTTCCCAAAATACCACCTGCTCTAAAAATTCTATTCTTCAAATAATACTTCTTCGGCAGCTCTAATCCCTGAACCCAGTGTAAAATCAATTTTAAACTCTCTCAGAGTTTTTTCTATAATGCTTAGGGTAGTGACAATTTCATTTTCGGAGATATTACCCATATGCCCCAGTCTAAAAATCTTGCCTAATAGTCTTCCATTACCAGCTGCCACTACCACCCCATTCCGGAATAATCTCTCTCTAAAAGCTAAATCCTCTATTCCAGAAGGATATAATACAGTAGACATAGTAGCTGCTCTATACTCCAAAGAGGGTAGTATCTTAAAACCTAAGGCTTCTAATCCTCTATGAAAAGCAAGAGCAAATCTTTTATGTCTTTTAAATCTTTTTTCCAGACCCTCCTGCAAAACTATTTTTAGTCCCTGATGCAGGGCATTAACCATATTTACCGCATGAGTAGCAAAGTAATGATTGGCCGGCTCTTGCATAATGGGTAACCATCGATTAATATCCAGATAATAAGCAGGAATCTTGCCTAAATTATTTCTCTTTTCTAAAGCTTTTTCACTAAAAACTAAATTAGCCAGACCAGGGGGAACCCCAAAAGCCTTTTGACTGCCATTAAAAAGGATGTCTATCCCCCAATCATCCATTCTTTCTTCAATTCCTCCGGTAGCACAAACTCCGTCAACAATAAATAAAGTCTCAGGATAATTCTTTACCACCTCACTTATCTCCTTTAAAGGAGCACATACCCCAGTGGAAGTATCCACATGGGTTATGGTAATGGCGGAAAATTTTTTCTCTCTTAATTTTCTATTAATCTCTTCTATTTCTACAATCTTACCCCACTCAGAAGCTAAAATCTCTACCTGGAAACCATGCGCCTGCGCAATCTCTACAAACCTATCTCCAAAATATCCGTGAGAAACTACTAAAAGAGGTTCTCCCTCTTTCAAAGAATTAACTAGAGCCATCTCCATAGCTAAAGTTCCGGTACCTGGAACAGTAAAGGATTGCCCTTTTTCAGTCATTACAATAGTTTTTAAATCCCTTAATACCTCTTCTAAGGTACCCACTAATTGAGGATCCAGATGAGACACTGTTTCCTTACTTAAGGCATTTAAGATAGACTGATCTACTGGAGTTGGACCGGGAATCATCAATAATACTTTTTTCATTTCCTTTTCTCCTTTAGATATACTTCTAGATTATTCTTTTTTACTCTACCCACTCTGGGGTAAAGATATTATACCATCTTTAAAGAAGGGTATAACACTAAAAATATTAGTTTGAGCACAGAATTCTAAATCCCTTTTAAATCCTAAGTCACTAAGGTACCTTCCATGTTCGCTAATAAGCATTAATTCTAAGACATTAGGACCAAATTTCTCATAAAGAATTTGAGCTATTAGATTGGTATCCTTCTCTTCTTTAGGGAGGGAGTAAATCTCCCTCCAATAGTTTATCATCATACCAGCACAGGTAGTATCTTCTAAAGAAAATCTACCCTCTTTACCGGCACAAACTAATAATATTTCCCCTGGAAAATCTACACAATAATCAGCTACTACTTTTAGATTTAGAAACCCTCCTATAATTATGCGCCCGGCTTCTTTTACTCTTTCTAAGGTTTTTACTCCATTGGTAGTAGAAAAAATAATTAACCTATCTTTTACTATTTCCCTTTGATATTCGAGGGGTGAATTCCCTAGGTCAAAACCTCTAATCTTCTTTCCCTTTCTTTCCCCACCCAATAGAACCTTCTCGGTTTTAAAATGGTATAATGCCCGCCGAGCTTCTACTGGATTAAATACTGGTATAACTCCTTGGCTACCATTAACTAAAGCAGTAATTATGGTACTAGAAGCCCTCAAGACATCAATCACTACTACCAGCTTATCATTTAATCTTCTTTTTCCTATTCCTTCGGGAGTAAAAATTACCTCAAAATTTATCATTAAGTTTTTTAATCTCCTTCCCTTGAAATAATTCATGCTCCAAATTTTTTCAGTTTCAAAGCATTGGCCAACATTATAGTAAGGGCATCAGTAGCCGGGAATCTTCCCAATCCTCCCTTCACACATTCATTCTCCGTAAATCTTTTTACTTCATCTACTCTACTATACTTAGATTTCAACATAAAGGGATTAGGATGCCAGCTATGCCCCTTTAATGATGCTGGGGTGGAATGATCACCAGTAACAACTAATACATCTGGGTCTAAGTTTAATGCCTCCGGAATAAATCTATCTACTTCCTCAATGATTCTTATCTTTTCTTCAAAATTTCCATCTTCTCCATAACTATCTGTCTTCTTGATATGGAGATAGAAGAAATCATATTGCTGATAATTTTCCTTTAACACTCTGAACTCATCTTCTATGGTCTCTCCGCAGGGTAAAACCTTCATTCCCACTAACCTGGCCAATCCTTTATACATAGGATAGGTAGCAATAGCTGCTGGATTTAACTTAAATAGTTCACTCATTAAAGGTAGACCGGGGTGTTTAGCAAAGCCTCTCAATAATACTGTATTGGCGGGATAAGATTCCTTTAATACCTCGGTAGCTACCATAATAAATTTGTTGACTACTTTAGCAGTCTCCTGAGCATCGGGACATAAAGGTTCAGCAAACTTGATTTTCTCTCCTACTATTTGAGGGTCGGCATCAGAAAGACCTTCCTCCAGTGCCTTTCCCCTGAACACGACTACAAAACGATGCTCCTTTCCCGGGGCAATGATAACTTTTACTCCGTCTATCTCCTTAATCTTCTCTTGCATTATCTTACATATTTTTTCGTTCACTTCGGTTGCTATTCTTCCCGCTCTGCGGTCAATAATTATTCCTTCCTTATTTATGGTCGCAAAATTACCCCGGCAGGCCAGATCATCAGGCGTTAGTTCCATCCCAATTCCTAAGGCTTCTAAAACTCCTCTCCCAATTTGATACTTTATGGGGTCATAACCGAATAAGGATAGATGCGCTGGTCCACTACCCGGCGTTATTCCGGGAGACACGGGATCAGTTAAACCACAAATAGACTGCTCCGCTAATTTGTCTAAATTCTTAATACAAGCAGCTTCTAATGCAGTGGGTTGATTATTATAGGGTATATCACCAATACCATCTAGAACCAGTAAAATAATTTTTGATTCAGTTTGTAGAGTTAATGATCGGATGATCTCTTCATTTACCATAATTAATGCTCCTCCTCTCCAGGGCTTCCTCAATTTTAAAATATTAGTTGGTTGTTCTTCCCTCAACTATTTTTTATCTTTATTTGTTGAAAAGAATTTTTTACTTTACGATAGATACTTTCCCTTGGCTGACCACTTGATTCCTTATTTTTTCCCCCATTAGAATATTACCCCTAAGTCATCCTCTCCTTCACTTCTCTTTTTATTCTCTATAGTTAAATAACTTGCATTAACTTCAAGGGGATTCCTTAACCTCTCCTTTAACCAGGTATTACGGTGAAAGGTTTTATTATTTTTTATAGCTATCCATAAGGCCTTTTTGGTCCCGATTAATATCACCATATTCTTAGCCCGGGTAATAGCGGTATACAATAAATTTCTCTGTAGAAGCAGATAATGCTGGGTCATTATTGGGATAATCACTATACGATACTCGCTTCCCTGACTTTTATGTACAGTAATAGCATAAGCTAAAACCAGCTCATTTAATTCTGTAAAATCATAACTTACTCTTCTCCCATAGAAATCCACCTTTAGAATTTGCTCTTCCAGATCAATCTGTCTAATCCTTCCGATATCTCCATTAAAAACTTCTTTACTATAATCATTCTTTATCTGCATAACCTTATCATTAAGTTTAAAATATTGACTGCCACACTTTAATTGCTTACCTCTCCTATTTAAGGCTTCCCTTAGCTTCTGATTTAAATTTTCTGCTCCAACCTCGCCTTTATACATAGGAGAAAGAATCTGAATATCCTCTACCGCGTCTATTTGATATTTAAAAGGAAGCTGTCGGGTACAAAGATTTATAATCTTCTGAGCGGCAAATGCTGGATTATCTTCCTCAATAAAGTAAAAATCTCTCTCTTTTTCTTTTTTACCATAAAGGATAGGATATTTACCTTCATTAACCCGATGGGCATTAATGATAATTAAACTCTTCTGATCCTGGCGAAATATTTTAGTCAATCTTACTACTGGAATCACTTCAGAATCAATAATATCCCTCAAGAGATTACCCGGCCCAACCGAAGGTAATTGATCAACATCACCAATCAAAACTAAAAAAGTACCTGGACGAATAGCCTTTAGTAGATTATTCATTAATAAAATATCTATCATAGAAACTTCGTCTAAGATTATTGCTTCTGTGTTAATTGGATTTTCTGCATCCCTGCCAAAAGTACCATTTTTAGGGTTGTATTCCAATAACCTATGAATGGTCTTCGCTTCTCTCCCGGTGGTTTCGCTCATTCTTTTGGCAGCTCTACCAGTGGGGGCAGCCAGAGCTATTTTTAATTGCAATTCCTGAAACAAATCAATAAGTCCTAAAGTGGTAGTAGTTTTACCAGTACCCGGCCCACCGGTTAGAATCAATACCCGGTGTAATAAAACTTTTTCCATAGCCTCCTTTTGTTCTTCCGCAAAAACGATATTATGCTTTTTCTCTAAAAGACTTATTCTTTTTGGCAAATCAAAATTAATTATCTGCTGGGGAAATTTCATTAACTCCCTTAATTTTTTACTTACCTCTAATTCCGCATAATAATAAAGAGGAAGCCACAATCTTTCTTCTTCAATGATTATTTCCTGACTATTTTTCATAAGCTGTAAAGCTTTTTTTACTAAGACCTCCTCAACTTTTAATAGTTCACTCCCTTGCTCAATTACTTCCTGAAAATTCCCATAACAATGACCCTGATTGGCTAACTCACTTAATATATATTTTATTCCCGCTTTTATTCGGGCTAAAGAAGTTGGTTCAATTCCTAAATTCTGAGCAATGCGGTCAGCAGTCTTAAATCCAATTCCAAAAACATCATCTACTAAACGATAAGGATTTTCTTTTAATTTTTCAATAGCAGAATTACCATAGGTTTTAAAAATCTTTACTGCATAGCCGGTAGTAATTTGGTAAGACTGTAAAAAGATCATTACCCTCCTAATTTCTTTATTTTCTTCCCAGGACTTCTGAATTCTCTTTATCTTTTTTTCCGCTATCCCCTCCACCTCAGTTAATCTGGTTAAATCTTTTTCCAGGATTTCTAAGGTCTTAACCCCAAAATGTTGGATAATTTTATTGGCAGTTACCGGTCCTACCCCTTTGATTAATCCTGAACTCAAATATCTTTTTAACCCCAGTAAGGAAGTAGGTAAGACTGATTGATAATCACTAAAGCTAAACTGCCGTCCATATTTAGGATGATTTATCCATTCTCCATTAAACTTGTAAATCTCTCCTACATTTACTGAAAGCATATTTCCTACCACAGATACTAATCCACTTTCTTGTTTATGTTTTTTTCTATCTTCCTCCGGAAGAGGAGACAAATCTAAATCTACTTTGGCAATAATATAGCCGTTTTCCTCATTCCGAAAGACAATTTTTTCAATGGTTCCGGTTATAGTTTCCATTAATCTTCCCTTAATTTTCTGATCAGTTTTTTTCGGTTTCTCGAAGATACTATTTATTCATTCTTTTGTTACTACACGGTTAGGATATTTACTATTCTTTTATTCTTTAGGGCTAATTCTTTTCTTGCTCACACCATTTCACACCTTAGTCTTATTCTTCTAAAATCTTTTGGTCAATCCTTTCTTTTCCTTACTTTTAAATTATTTTGACATAAAACTTTCGAGAACGAGGTCCATCAAATTCACAAAAGCATATTCCCTGCCAGGTCCCCAATACCAGGTGATTATTTTGGATCGGAATATTTACTGAAAAGCCGATCATACTTGCCTTAATATGAGCGGCAGAATTTCCTTCCAAATGACTATAATGATCATTCAGCGGAATTATTTTATCTAATTCCGTTAAAATATCCTGTTTAACACTAGGATCAGCATTTTCGTTAATAGTAATCCCCGCGGTAGTATGGGGTATAAAGATACAACATAATCCATCTTTAATCCCACTTTCTTCCACCAGGCTTTGCACCTGAGCGGTAATATCTAAGATCTGAGCATGAAGAGTAGTTCGAAGTGAAATTTCTTTGAACATTAGAAATTCTCCTTTCTCAGAAATAGACTCATCGATTATCTTATTAATTACTATTCAGTAAAACTTATCTTTATCAACTATTTTAATTAGTTGGTCAATCTCGGCTAGCTTTTTGGGCAATAATCTTTTTACTTTCTTCTAAATCTTTCTCAGCTACCAGAATAGTCACTTCAGCTAAACCATCAACGGTAAACGGATATACGGAATGGGTGATATCGGATTGAAGAATACATTCAATATTATAATTGGCCAATAAACTCTTTATAGTAAGGGCTTCCTCTTCCTGAGGAACTCTGCATAATTCCACAATCTTCCAATCCTTTTTATTATTCCCCTTTTCTCCTGGTACAATACTCTTATCTTCCATAATGTGCCTCCCCTAATAGTCTATTGATTAATCGGCCAATTATTTAAGATTTTAATTTTAAAATAAACTCATTCTTATCTTTAAATTACCTATTGAATAATCAATAATTCTTCATCCTAAATTACGCCAAACTTTTGGTAAGCCATCCTTTTAGCTTCTTCATAGACCATCTTCAAGGGAATTTGGCATTCTTTGGCTATCTTTTTACAGTCTTCGTATTCGGGAGCAATATTCTTAACTTCCTTTTTGATCTGACCAACTTTCACCCTAATTTTGCCAAACTTGGTCTTAATATTATATACCTTTCGCTCCAACTTAATTCTCTTTACTTCTCCTATTCTTACCCCTAAAGTACTGGTCTCCGTAAAGATTACCTCCAATGCTCTCTGTAGATCCTCTTCGTTACATAAAATATTGAGTTGATATCCCGGCCTGTTTTTTTTCATTTGAAGAGGAGTAAGAAATACCTCCAGGGCTTTTACAGAAAATAATCTTTCCATAATGTAGTCGTAGAATTCTGGATTCATATCATCCAGATTTGTCTCAATCAATACTACCCTATCCTGAAGATATAAATGATTTATATTCTTTTCCTTCTCCAATTTCTCCCCGATATTTATCCTTAAAAGATTGGGAATGAGAAATTCTCTCTCCCCTGCTCCATATCCAATAGCTCCTATACTCATTAGTGGCCTTTCCCCAAAGTTCTTAGCCAGAGTGCTAATAATTGCTGCTCCAGTTGGAGTAACCATCTCGCTCTCCATCTTACCATCATAAGTAGGGATATTCTTTAATAACTCTAAGGTAGCAGGAGCAGGGATAGGGATAATCCCATGGGCGCACTCTGTAAAACCCTTTCCCAGAGGGAGGGCGGAAGAATATATCTCTTCTATTCCCAATTTCTTTATCCCGATAACCGCAGAAGTAATATCAATAATACTATCTAAACCTCCTACTTCGTGGAAATGGATCTCTTCAATATCTTTCTGGTGGAGGATAGATTCCGCCCGGGCAAGTTGAAAAAATATTTGGCCAACCTGTTCTTTAATCGACTTAACTAATGTACTTTTCTCTAAAAGATTGACAATGTCTTTAAATCTTCTTTCTACCACTCTTTCTTCTATCTCTACTTTAAACTGAGTGGCTTTAATTCCATTTTTAGAAACCTTCTTTGCCTTTAAATGATATCCAGAAAGATTTAATTTTTTCAGTTCTCTTTCTAATTCCTCTAATTTTAAGCCCGCATCAAGTAATGCTCCCACCACCATATCTCCACTAATTCCGGAAAGACACTCAAAATAAGCTATTTTCATTCCTTCACCTCGTTTAACTGGTTAATCAAGCCAGCCATATATCCTGCCCCAAATCCATTATCTATATTTACCACAGCTAAACCCGGAGCGCAACTATTTAACATAGTCAAAAGAGCTGATAAACCACCAAAATTAGCTCCATAACCCACACTGGTAGGCACAGCTATGATAGGTTTATCCACTAATCCCCCCACCACACTGGGCAAGGCTCCCTCCATTCCCGCAACTACTATAAGAACATTAGCGGAAAACAACTTTTCTTTATTATCGAAAAGTCGATGTAATCCCGCTACTCCCACATCATATAAACGTTCCACTCTATTCCCCATCAGCTCAGCTATTACTGCTGCTTCTTCTGCCACGGGGATATCGGAAGTTCCGCCGCTAATTACTAAAATAAATTTATCTGAGCGGATGATTCTCTTCTTTTTTACCGCGATCAAGCGAGCTTCTGGAAAATAGGTTACTTCTGGAATATATTGTTTAATCAATTGATAAATTTCTGGAGTCGCTCGAGTGGCGATAAATTCCTCTTTATTCTCCTTCATCCTCTGGGCTATCTTGGCAATCTGTTCCAAACTCTTCCCCGGGCAGAAGATTACCTCGGGGAATCCTTTCCTTAAATATCTATGGCTATCTAATCTGGCAAATTTCAGATTATCATAAGGCAAATATCTAAGCCTCTCCAGGACAGTATCTATATCTATCTGCCCAGATTGAAACTTTTGTAGAATCTCTTTTATTTCTCTTCTCGCTACCATTTAAATTTTCCCTTTCTTGCTTATATCTATTTTTCTCAACTCTGCGGTGTATCCAGCCAAATCTAGACTAAAATAGGTAAATCCAATCTTTCTTAATTGACTTATTATCTTTCCCCTTATTGTTTTTTCAATCAAGAGGGGAATATCTTTTTCTGTCACTTCAATCCTGGCCAGTTTATCATGGCATCTTACTCGCACCTGGGTAATTCCCAATTGATGTAAAAAATACTCCGCCTTTGCTATCCTCTCTAACTTATCCAGAGTAATTTCCTCGTGATAAGGAATTCTAGTGGCTAGACAGGAATTAGATGGTTGGTTCCAAACGGTTAAATTCATCGCCTTCGAAATTAAACGAATCTCCTCCTTGGAGAGCGCTACTTCCTGCAGCGGGCTTCTAACCCTTAACTCTTTAAGGGCTTTTATCCCTGGTCGAAATTCATTCAAATCAGAATAATTTGAACCATCTACCAGATATCCTAGGTCATAAACTCTGGCTATTTCTTGCATCATCTGAAACATTTGCTTTTTACAAATATAACAGCGGTCCAGAGGGTTTTCAGCAAATTCTCGATTAGTTAAAATAGATAGATCTTCAATCAGATGTTTTATCCCCCATTGATGAGTGATCTTTTTTGCCCTGATTATTTCTTCAGGAGTCTGTGTCTCTGTTTTAATAGTGACCGCCATTACCTTATCCCCTAATTCTTCTTGCGCAATCCTTAACAAAAAGGTACTATCTACTCCTCCCGAATAGGCCAGCAAGATACCTTTCATTTCTTTCAAGGTATGACGTAAATTTTTCAGTTTATTTTGCACCTTAATTTAACCTTTCTAGGATTGAATGCTTTTCTGGAAGACCAGATAAAATATTTAATCATTGATTTCAATTTGTAGCTTCCTTAATCTAATATTTTTATTATTTAATACTCAATACCTTCCCTGGCGGGTATACCCTTTTGATAAGGATGTTTTATTTCTACCATTTCGGTGACCAGATCTGCTATATTAATAATCTCCTCAGGTGCCTTCCTGCCGGTAATTACTACTTCTACCTCCGGTGGTTTTTGTTTTAATTGTTCTACCACTTTAGATAAACACAATAACTCAAAATATAAGGCTACATTCAACTCGTCAAAGATGACCAGATCATAATTTTTACTCTGCATAGCCTCTATCCCAAAGTTAAAGGCTTTTTGTGCCTCCTGATAATCTATCTTTCTTACTTTACCTTTAAATATAAACCTTCCGGTACCAAAAGCCTTTAAAGTGATATTTGGAATCAAAGTTAAAGAATATAGTTCTCCATAATCCCATTTTTTCATAAATTGTACTATTAATACCTTTAAATTTCTCCCCGCTGCCCTTAAAGCTAATCCTAAAGCAGCTGTAGTTTTACCTTTCCCATCACCTGTATAAACCTGGATTAAACCCTGTCTCATAGATTATCCATCCTTTCCTCTTTTCTCCCCACTTTAATAATTATACCAGAATATATTAAGCGAAAAAACATTTCTTCCCCGGGGGAGATTTTGCCTGCTCTCCAGATCATCTTTTAAATCCAGTAATCATCATCCTCAAAATAATATAAAGCTATAATCTTTTTAGAGATAAATTAAGCATCGAAAAATTCTATTTATTAAAGAGACTGTTTTATCTAAAGATAATTTTATCTTTTCATTTTAAATCTTGTAATTACTCGGTAGATATATTATAATTTTTAAAGTAAAATTAAATATTTGCCAATAAGCAGGTTATGGGAAGAGTGGTGAAAATCCACCGCAGTCCCGCTACTGTAATGGACGACGAAAGCTATAATTAACCACTATCCAGAATTAAAAGTTTAATCTGGATGGGAAGGTATAGCTGTTAGAATGACCCCTGAGCCAGGAGACCAGCCTGCTTAGCTTGCTAAATCACTTCTTCGAGGAGAAAGAAGGTGATATTTTTGTTTTATGAAAATTAATACAGCAAAATACTCTCTACTCTTTTACCAGGAGAAAAGAACACCAGGTAGCTGTAGCTGCAAGCTAAGGAGATTTACTATGTTTACTTTTAAAAAATATATTTTTCTATTCACTCTAACTATATTTCTTGTTTTCTATTCTTCCCACCTTTTCAGTCTAGCTGCTCAAATCGATTATCCTCTTATCGTAGCTGACGATACCGGTATCTCAGTCACTATTGAAAGTGAACCCCAGCGCATCATCTCGGCTGCTCCGAACAATACAGAAATACTTTTTGCCCTGGGTTTAGGAGATAAAGTCGTGGGAGTAACCAATTACGATAATTACCCGGAAGAGGTCAATCTAATAGAAAAAATAGGAGAAATGTCTCCTTTAAATTTAGAAAAAATCGTTGCGCTTAAACCAGACCTTATTTTAACCTTCGCCATATTTCAACTAAAAGAAATTGAACGCCTCAGAGAATTAGGTTTTAAGGTATTAGATATTGAGCCGGTAACCCTGGAGGATACTTTAGAGAGAATGAAGATGATCGCCAGAGTCTGTGGAATTCCCAAACAAGGAGAAATAATTGTAGGGGGCTTATTACAAAGAGTGGAAATAATTAAAACCAAAGTGGCTCAAATTGATTCCTCCCGTAGACCCAAAATATTTATTGGGGGAACTCACGAAATTATTTATACTCCTGGCGCTAATACCCTCTTTGATGAATTAATCAGTTTAGCGGGAGGAGAAAATATTGCCCGCGTTTTCTCCGGCTGGATAAAGATAAATCCAGAACTGGTTGCAGAGAAAGCACCTGACATTATTATTGTTCCAGTAGGGGTGATGAACCCGGGAGATCAATCCAGGATCAAAGAAGATATTTCAAAGCGTCCAGGATGGTCCAATATACCGGCTATCAAAAATCAAAAAATCTTTATAGTAAATGAAGACCTCTTCTACCGGCCAGGACCTCGTCTGGTTGATGGACTGGAAAAATTATATGAAATATTTTACCAATAACCAGAATCTAAAAGTAAATATGGGATACACTAGCTGGAGAAAAAAAATAAGAGTAATTTTTTTCCTGGGTATTTTGGGTATCCTGGGAACAAGCTTATTGTGTCTAAACTTTGGAGTGGTTTCCATCCAGCCCAGAGTTATCTTTTCTATCCTGAGTCATCGCTCAGCAGAGAGCACCAACTATTTGATTATCTGGCAATTAAGAATCCCCCGAATAATAATGGCTATCCTGGCAGGAATTGCCTTATCTACTGTAGGAGCAGCTTTTCAAGGAATCCTGAGAAATCCTCTGGCTGATCCTTATATTCTAGGAGTATCAGCAGGGGCTGCCCTGGGAGCCTGTATAGGTATAGCCCTGGAATATATTTCAGGTTATTATTTAACTTTTTATCTTCCTTTGTTTTCTTTTTTAGGAGCTATCTTCTCTCTTTTTTTGGTCTATAAATCCTCTAAAGTTAGCCTTTCTGAAGGCTCTAGTGGTCTACTTTTAGGTGGGGTAGCCATAACCTTCCTTTTCTCTGCCCTGATTACTATCCTGCTTGCCTTTTCTAAAAGTGAATTACATTCCATGCTCTTCTGGTTAATGGGAGACCTCTCTACTGCTAGCTGGAATAAAATTAGCATAATCGTTCTTCCAGTACTCTTAGGTTGCTTTTTAATCTTCTTTTCTTCTCTAGATCTAAACGCTTTAGCTCTGGGAGAAGAAGAAGCTCTTCACCTGGGAGTAAATACCAGTAAATTAAGAGTTCGTATTTTTATTACTGGTTCCCTGATTATTGCTTCCGTAGTCTCTTTTACTGGAATTATTGGTTTTGTAGGCTTGATTATTCCTCATATCACCCGCCTTTTAGTGGGACCAGATCATCGCATTATGTTACCTGCCTCAGCCTTTCTGGGAGCAATATTTCTCATTCTCTGTGATACCTTAGCTCGTTTTATTATTGCTCCCACTGAAATTCCCATAGGGGCAATAACCGCCTCTATAGGTGCTCCTTTATTTATCTATCTTCTAAAAAGAGGATATCAATAACATGCCTATCAATAATAATATATTAACTTTAAAAGAAATAGATTTTTCCTATAACCATCAGCATAAAACCTTATCGAATATAAATTTTAATGTAGCAAGAGGAGAATTTTGGGGTATTATTGGTCCTAATGGCTCAGGGAAAACTACCCTTTTAAAGATTATTTCAGGAATATTAAAACCAAACAAAGGCAGAGTCTTCTTTCAAAATCAAGATCTAAATAATCTATCCAGGGGAGAGATCGCCAAACTTATTTCCCTGGTACCTCAAGATACCTGGGTTAGTTTTAACTTTAAAGTAAAAGAGATAGTATTTATGGGAAGATTACCCTATATTGCTAGATGGAAAGGGGAGACTTTAGAAGATTATCGTATTTCTAAGGAAGCAATGGAAAAAACACAATCCCTGCCTTTAGCTGAAAAGAATATTTTTCATATCAGTGGAGGAGAAAGACAGAGAGTTTTTTTAGCAAAAGCTTTAGCTCAGACCCCTAAACTCTTACTCCTGGATGAATTCGCTTCCCATTTAGATTTAAATTATCAATATGAAATGCTTAAACTATTAAAAAATGCCCTTAAAGATGAAGGACTAACAATAATTTCAGTCTTTCACGATCTAAACTTAGCCAGTATATCTTCTCACCGACTTCTACTTTTAAAAGAAGGTAAAATAGAAAAGGTGGGAATACCAGAAGAAGTATTGACTTCCGAAAACCTTCAAAGGGTATACGGCATGAAGCCAATCTTAATAAAGCATCCTAAATCTCAAGTCCCCCAGATATTGCTCTAAGCTAAAACCAGAATTAAGAGTATTTTTATTAATCAATAAAAGATCCGTTCATCTAAGAATTTACTATTTCTCTTAAAATTTGAATCCTCTATCCCGCAAGAGGCATAGACATACTTCTACTACTTTCGGATCATAAGGGATACTTTGGTTTGGTGAGATCTCCTCTAAAGTTTGCTCTATCCCTAAAGCTGAACGATAATGACGATGAGAAGACATGAACTCTACAACCTCAGCTACCGCTATGATCCTTGCCTCCAGCAATATATCTTTCTCCTTTCAGTCCTTGAGGACATCCCAAACCATTCCATCTTTCATGGTGTTGTAGGAGAATCTAAGCAATAGGATAGGGAAAATAGATAGACTTTAAGGTTCATATCCAATTTTAGCGTGGCTGTGGGTTAACGATAATTCTTCTGGCTGAAATATCTCCTCAGTAACTCGGAAAGGTTAATTTGAGAGGTAAGGGAAGTGAGAGTTCTAATTAAGACCTGGAGTAATTCCTTTTCAGATTTACTATTCTTCATATTATCTGCTCTATTGATTTATAATAAAGGCTTCCTATAAATTAAAGGACAACTATTTTATTTGGCCCAAATATTTTATTATAAATTTATTAAAAAAATACATAGATCACTAAAAAAATTTTTCCGATAGAAAATATATAGTAAATTATTTTTATCTAAAAGGTATTTAATTAGAAAGTCTTGGGGAGACTAAAAATACTTTATCCTGAATTCAGAAGGCAATAAGTGAAAAGAGCAAATAATTCAACTATTTCATTTATTGCTCCTATTATATCTCCATTTATCCCTCCTATCCTTTTCTGACTATAGCTTAACCCTAATAATACTATCACTACCCCTGCTAATATAAAATAAAGAAAAGAAAAGCCCAAGATTAAAAAGCCTATTCCTCCCATAATTAGAGTGGCCAGGAAAAATTCCTTCCAGCTGAGGTTGTCCATAAATAATTTACCGAGACTACGATTAGAATGAGCTGGTTTACCCAAGAAAGCAGACATTACCATACTCCAGCGACCTACTACCGGAGTAAATAATAATAGAGCATCTTTGTGTAAAGGAAAACTTTCCACCAGCAGGATATACTTGAGTAGTAAAAGTGAAAATAAAGCTAGTATTCCTTTCGCTCCCGCAGCACCATCATGCATAATTGCAAGTATCTCTTCCTTGTTCTTTCCTCCGGCAAATCCATCTATGCTATCGGTAAAACCATCTAAATGCAATCCTCCACTTAGCCAGATCCAGATAATCAGGATGAGGGCATCACTTACCAGAGGAGGGAGGGAACAATAAAGAAAAACCTTCCGGGAGATTAATAAAAATATACCTATCAATAGCCCAACCAAGGGGAAAAAGGTCATAGATTGAGCAAGATTCTTACCGCTTATCTCTTCAACTTTATTCTGTCCACTTTTAAAAGAGAAGGCAGGCAGAGGAAATATGGTTAAAAAGCGAATAGCTAAGGAAAGATTTTTTAATACTTCCATTAATTTATTTAACCTTTTATCTTCAAGGGTATTCCGGAAACTAAGAAAAAAACCTCATCGGCTTTACTAGCTATTATCCTGTTCGCCTGACCTAAGATATCTCGATAGAATCTTCCTAATTGATTTTGTGGAACCAAACCCATCCCCACTTCATTGGATACAACTATCACTTGAGCTGGAACCTGATAAGAAATCTCTGCCATCTCCTTAATAGTACTCAATATTGTTTCTTCCTGTTTAGCTTGCTCCAATTTTTCCTTGCTCCACCGTAATAATAGATTGGAAATTAATAAAGTTAGGCATTCGATAATAATTACTTCTTTCTCAAAGCCTAAATGACTAATGAGCTGGTTCAAATCTATAGATTCTTCAAAAACTTCCCAATTAGGCGGTCTTCTTCTTTTATGCATTTTAATCCTTTCCTTCATCTCTTCATCCAGGGGTTGAGCAGTAGCAATATAAGCAATGGACTGGTTAGAATCTAAGACTATTTTTTCTGCAAAACTACTCTTTCCACTCCTAGCCCCTCCAGTAATAAAGATCAATTTTCCTCTGGACATAATATTCCTCACCTTTGGGATAAAAAAATCCTCTATATATTACTTACTTTGGCCTCTCTAAAGGTGGCCATTTCCTTTAGTATCCTTACAGCAGCCTCTACAAAAGTAATTCCTAAGGCAGCGCCAGTTCCTTCTCCTAATCGCAAACCTAAATCAAACATAGGCACTTTTTCCATATACTGCAAAGCGATTCTATGCCCCCCTTCCTGAGAATTATGACTGGCTAGCAGATAATCCCGGACTAAAGGAGCTAATTTTATGGCAATTAAAGCACTCGCGCAAGAAATAAAACCATCCATCACCACCGGTACTCGATAGGAAGCAGCAGCCAAAATGCAACCCACCAATCCCCCGATTTCAAAACCTCCAATCCTGGACAAGACATCAATGGCATCTTCCAGATTGGGAGAATTTGTTCTTATGGCCTTCTTAATGACTTTTATTTTATTTCTCAATTGTTGTTGGTTTATACCTGTTCCCCTTCCCGTAACCTCTTCCACTTTAGAAGCAGTTAGACAAGCCACTATAGCGCTGCTAGGAGTAGTATTAGCAATTCCCATCTCTCCTAAACCGATTAAATCAATGGGTTTCTTATTAAATTCATTTTCAAATACTTCTATACCAGCTATTATAGCCTGTTCTGCTTCTATTTTACTCATAGCTGGCCCTTTAGTTATATTTTTAGTCCCCTGGGAAATCTTCTTTTTTATTATTCTATTATCTTTCGCTGAAAAATCTCCAGCTACTCCCATATCTACTACAATGACCTCTGCCCCTACCTGCCTAGCCAGAACATTAATAGCTGCCCCTCCCCGGATAATATTCTTTACCATCTGAAAGGTAACTACCTGAGGAAAAGCACTTACTCCTTCCTGAGCAACTCCATGGTCACCGGCCATTACAAATATTACTTTTCTTTCTATAGTGGGAAAAAGATTACCTGATATTCCCACTACTTGACAGGCGAAATCTTCTAATCTACCTAAACTGCCTTGCGGTTTAGTCAGAACATTGAATCTCTCCCTCGCTTTTTCCATTAATTCAAAATCTAGAGGTTTAATATTGTTTACAATTTTAATTATTTTTTCTTGCATTGGGCTTCTTTTACCTATAAATATTTAGCTGTCTGCTGGCTATACCACCAATCTTCCAGATGGGCAATATCATTAATTAAATTTACAAAAACTTGCTGATCATAATAATGAATTATATTTAAAGCAGTGGGGTGCTGTTCAATATTCCACATATATTTTAAGTTAATCTTTAAAGCATTACATAAAATAATCCTGATAGTTCCCCCATGACAGATTAAGCTAATAGTCCTATCTGTGCCTTCCTTTCTATTTTTTTCCAGAATCTTATTTAGCTCACTCATGACCCTTTGATTAAAATCCAAAAAACTTTCTCCCCCTGGAATATTTATCTCTTCCTGGAGTTTACTCATCCAGAGTTTAATCTCAGTATTCTTTCCATATTGCGCCATAATCTCTTCAAAAGTATACCCTTCCCACGCTCCAAAATTTATTTCTCTAAAATTAGGATTGGTAATTATCTGTAAGCCTCGATCTTTAAAAATAATCTCCGCAGTATCTCGTGCCCTTTTTAAATCGCTGCAATACACTTCATCTACTGACACTTTACTTAAACGAAAGGCAAGCCTTTCTGCTTGCTTTATTCCCTTTTCAGTTAAATTAACATTCTGAAAACCAGAAAATTTCCGCCGGGCATTACCTTCACTCTCCCCGTGACGAATTAAGATGAGTTTTATAGTCATTTATGGCCTGTATCCCCTTTTACCGATTTTTCTTTTTAATCAATTATCAATTGGCTTTAGTAGAAACAGAAAGGCCTTTTAGATAAAGATGAGGGAATTTAAATTGTCCTTCTATCCATTTAGCTCTATCCCCTATGGCTATAATATTTTTTAATTCTACTAATGCATTTCCTGCAATCATAACATCTTTAACTCGACCAACTACCCTTCCCTTCTCTATCTTAAATCCTAACTGAACATTATTAGAAAATGCCCCACTCAGTATATTTCCCTGCCCCAAGCCAAGAACCTGATCGATAATTATGCCTTCTCGAATATCTTTGATCATCTCTGGGAATGGTACTTTTCCTTCTTCTATGATTAAATTATTTATTTTAGGAATAGGTTCATTTTCTATACCTGGCCTTAATCCATTTCCGGTACTCTCCACACCGGTTAATCCAGCCGTTTGTAGGTCATAATAAAAGTTTTTCACCACTCCTTTCTCCACCAGAGGAAATCTTCTCATTTCTATTCCTTCATCATCAAAGGGAGCACTGCCCAGGGCAAAATCTATCGTACCGTCATTATAAAGGGTGAATAATTCACTCCATAACCTGTTCCCTTGCTGATTGGCTAGAGGTGATATTCTCTGGCACACCATCTTTCCGTTTAAACCACTTAGGACTGGAAGAATTAATGTTAGCACGGCCTTGGGAGTAAAGATAACCGGCATTCTTCCACTATTAATCGGGACAATCTTCTCTCCCCATTGTAAGTTCTCTTTTATTTCAGAAATCAATTCCTCGATATCCAGGCTATCTTTCCCGGAAGAGAAAGAATTATATACCATTAATATATCTTTAGTTTCAATTTTTTGAGCCATTATTGAACAAGAAAAAGCAGTCTTATAATAATTAAAACTTCCCCCCTGGCTATTAATATATTCTATCTGACTATAATCCTTTAAAATAGTAACATCAATACGTAAATGTTGATGAAAATCTTTTAATTGATTAATCAGATTTTCTCCCATTTCTACCATTTCTTCTACACTTTTATTTTTAACTCTCTCCTCATAGATTTCTAAACTTCTCTTTTTCTTCGCTTCCCTATTGGATGGAAAGGTAAAAGAAGCTATTGCTCCGTACTCTGCACTAGCAATAGCTTTTTCTATCATTAAATCAAAATTTCCTTTTCCAGAAGAAGAAGAAAAACCTAACTTGCCCTTATTGATTATCCTTAAAGCTATCCCTTCTTGTTCTGAAATATCTATAGATTTCAGTTTATTTACTTCAAAGTTTACTGGAATAGTTTTACTTTTTATCTTAAAAAGTTCGGCGGAATCAACTTTTTTGTTTGCTCTTTGTAATAATCTCTTCATCCTACTTTCCTCCCACTATCACCCTCTTGATCCGGAGATGAGGACTACCAAAGGATACTGGTAAAGGACTCTGCCCATCTTTCCCGCAACCACCGCCAGACTCAATTATTTTTAAATCATTGCCTATCCCTTCAATATTAAGTAGGGTACTAAATAGATTCCCACTTAATACTACATCCTTTACCGGTTCAGCTATCTTTCCATTTCTTATCATATAACCTTCTCCTGCACTAAAAGTAAACATTTCAAAGGTAGTCATTCCTCCATAACAATCCCGGGCATAGACCCCCTTCTTTATTCCGGAGAACAATTCTTCCAGAGGAATCTTTCCTCTTTCGATATAGGTATTGGTCATCCGTACAATCGGCTTATAACGATAATTGAGAGCTCGAGCATTGCCGGTAGGTATCTCTTTCATTTTGGCAGCGGTTTCGCGAGAGTGGAGTCTGCCTACCAGTATGCCATCTTTGATCAAGTAATTTTTCTTAGTCCTTACTCCTTCATCATCATATTTAGCGGAACCCAATAGGTGAGGGATTGAACCATCATCGATTACATTAAGTTCTGGGCAACCAAATTTTTCTCCCAATTTCATCATCTTTCTCATCCTTTTATCTTCATATAAAAAATCAGCTTCGCTGAGGTGTCCAAAGGCTTCATGGATGAACACACCACCCAATTTTTGATCTAAAACAACCGTGTATTCACCACCTTCTACTGAATCTGCCTGTAGAAGATTCACTGCTCGCTGAGCTGCTCTTTGGACCTGAGAAGAGAGACCTTTTATCACCTCAAAACCCCTGGTGGTACCCAGGCTCTCGTTGGCCATTTGAACATTATCTCCTTCCCGGGCTATCGCTGTAAAACTGACGCTCAAGAAAGGCTTTTCTTGTTCAAGATAACTTCCTTCGGAATTGGCATAATATACAGTAGAAAATCTATCGGTATAAACTGCTTTAGAAGATTGAATTTGGGGATGATAACTCATAATAAGGTCATTATAGCTTTGAAGTAATTCTTTTTTCATTTTTAAGTCTATTCTTCTAAAATCTCCATCTAACTCCTGTTTAATTATTTCCTTTGCTGGTGGGGTCAGGGCTAATTTACTTTTTCCTTTACTAATCAAACTGGCTATCTGAATGGCTTCCTGAACTTTTTCCCCTAAATTATCTAGCTGGTTAAAGGTGATAAACCCCCACCCGCCCTTTACCAGAGCCCGAATATTGCCCCCTACCTGCTGAGAAGAGCTAATCTTTTCCAGCCTGGTTCCCTGAAATTGAATAGTATTATTCTCTGTCTTTTCGATTCTTATTTCCAAATAATCCGCTTTATTTTGGTATCTCTTTAAGGCGCTGGTTAAAATTTCTCTCATTATCCCTTTTCTCCTTATGCTATTCTTTTAATATTCAAGCAAGATAGGCCAGTAGCTTACCTTCAAAATTATTCTTCTTATTATCAAAAAATTAAACCATAAGATAGAGTTTTAAGAAACTTATCTTTATTCTTCTTCCTTTTCAGCTAGAGTATCCTTGAATATTATTTCTTCCTCCAGATAAACTGGACGTTCTAACCACCAGATCCATTTACTCCATTTCTCTTTTAAGTCCTTATTTTCCTCTTTGATATTAAGGAAACCGCTTATTTTGGCTTCCATTTCATCAGCATAATGTAAGGCTATAGCAGCTAAAATACTAGGTAATTTAGGTGAACCAAATTCCAGATGACCATGATGACTCAAGATAGTATGTTTTAACATTAATTCTAAATCAGATGGAAATTCAGGTATACCTTTTATCTTCTGCTCAATCATTTCCAATCCCAGAGTAATATGACCAAGTAATCTACCTTCATCGGTATGGTCGATCACCTGTTCATAGGAGTATTCTCTAATCTTGCCTATATCGTGAATTAGCGCGGCAGTAATTAAGAAATCCCGCTCAATTTCGGGATAAATCTCTGTAATCGCCTCACAAATAGTAACCACTTTCAGGGTATGTTCCAGTAAACCACCAATATAAGGTTGATGCACCTTGGTGGCAGCAGGGGCTCTTTTAAATTTCTCTACCAAGGTTGGATCATTAAAAAGGGCTTCTAAAAGGGATTTTAGGTAGTGACTCTTCACTGATTCAATCTTCTCCTTCAAGACCCTCATTAATTCATTCAGGTCTTCTTTAGAATGAGGTAAATAATCAGAATAATCCAGAGGGGTAGCCTTTACTATAGAAGAGATGGTAGCCTGAAAACTCCCATCATCTTTCTGCTTGGTGATATATCCTTTTACCTGGGCAAACTTAATCTGCCTGAATTCTTCTACTTTATCACTGGAAACATCCCAAGTTATCGCCTCCATCTCTCCGGTGCGGTCAGTAATTTTAAAGAACATATCTATGGTCTTTTGATCTCTTCTTACCTTAAACTCTTTATCTTTTAAAAAAAATATATCGTCTATCTGGGAATTCAACCTTAAATCAATTATCCTCTGCTTCTTCCCCAAAACAATTCCCTCCTCTTTTAAAATTTTTACCTCTTCTCTTCAGGTCTCCATCTTTAATAAAATTGCCTATTAACTTTAATTATTTACGAAAAAGCTTAGAGAGAAAATTATTGGTAATATGATTTTACGCTAATCAACCCTACTTGACAATAACCTTTATTTTTTTTATGCTATTCTAAAGTAATATTATACCTATCTTTCTTTTGCTCTGGTCCTCACCCCTACAGTAATCTCTATTTAGAGGAAAGAAAGATAGAGAGACCGTTTTTATAAAAGGAATGATTCTGATCATAGTCAGACGGTATTTCCCTTAAAAGCCGAAGTGGCGGAACTGGTAGACGCGCTACGTTCAGGGCGTAGTAGGTGTATGCCTGTGGGGGTTCAAATCCCCCCTTCGGCACCTCTCCCGATAATCGGATAATACCTCTATCACCCTCTCCATTTCCCACTCTTTCCCCATAGTAAATCTAATAAACCTGTGCTCCAGGCCAGAAAACTCATCCTTCCACCCTGGTAAAGTATATATCCATTTATGTTTTAAGTATCTCCAGACCTCTTTGGCTTCTTCTTTATCTCTCAACTCTACTAAAACAAAATTTGCCTGCGAAGGATAAGCGAACCATCCTAGTTCATTTATCTTCTGGATAAAATCATCTCTTATTTTTTTAATTTTATCCCATATTTTTTGATAATAATCCAGGTATTTTAAAACCTTTCCTCCCGCCTTTTCGGCTAATCTATTTACTCTAAAACATTGTCCATAAACTGATATTTCTTTTATATTCTCAAAATTCGATATGGCAAATCCCAACCTTAATCCAGCTAACCCAAAATTTTTAGAGAAACTCCTTACAATGATCAAGTTTTTATACTGATCAATTAAATTTACCGCACTTTCTCTAGAATATTCATAATTACACTCGTCAATGACTACCTTTCCTCTGGCTTGATCTAAAATTTCTCTGATCTTTTCCTGGGAAACTCCCGTACCAGTAGGATTATTTGGATTACATATCCAGACTAGAGATGCTTCCTTTAATTGTTGCGGAGAATAGCGGATATTATATTCTTTATCCTGTAAGCAATTGACCAATAACTTGGGTAAATTTAATCTATCTGCGCTAATTTCATACTGGGAAAAGGTAGGAATGGGGATTAATACCTTCCCGGGATAAGCCCGAGTAACCATCTCAATAACTTCATCCGAACCGTTAGCCGGTAAAATATTGTTTATCTTTACTCCCGCATAATCAGCTAACGCTTTTCGCAGTTCATTATATCCTCCCCCGGAAGGGTATTGATTAATTTCTTTCAATTCCTCAGCTAATTCTTTGAGCAGCCCTTCAGGCAGAGGATATTTTAAATAAGAACTGGTTAAAAATATTTTCCCCTGGCTTACTTGATTATTTTTATTTTCCTGATCCATGGGAGTAATTATCCTTCTCTTTTTCAATTCTTCTTAAATCTGCTTCTTCTAAACCAAAATAATGTCCTATTTCATGGATTACTACTTTTCTAACTGTCTCCTTAATTTCTTCTTTATTTTTACACCTACTTTCAATCGGCTGCTTAAAGATAATTATAGTATCAGGAAGGACATTCCTATACCAGATACCCCTGCGGGGGTAGGGAACTCCTCTATAAATCCCTAAAAGGCCATAAGGAGAATTAATCTTCATCTCCTCAAGAAGTTGGAGTGAAGGTAAATCTTCAATAACTATAGCAATATTTTCCATCTTCTTTCTAAATCTTTCTGGTAGTAAACTTATCGCCGCATTGATTAATTCTTCAAATTCATACCCGGTAATTTTCATTCGTCTTTCTCATCTCTTCTGATACAATCTTTATAAATTCTTTCACCTTAGGTTGGTAAATATTTCTTTTTATTTCCCTTGAGGTAACCTCTAACAGGGAGAGAGGTTTTTTCCCACAAATTTCTTCCATCTCCTTAAAGACCTTGGTGTTATCTGAATTTAAACCAGTATAGAAAAAAGCTACCTGATTAAAATCCTTTTTATGAATATGTAGATAAGTTCGGATAGGTGTCGACATATTTCCTGCCCAAATAGGAGTTCCAATAATAATTAGCTCATAACAAGAGATATCTTTTTTATTCTCCTTAATCAAAGTAAGCCTTCTTTTGGTAGCATCATTCCCCGCACTTAAAAACCCCCATATTCCCTCCCTTGCTCTGGTATCGAATATTTCTTCTAAATCAAATTTTAAGGCATCAGAGATTTCCTGGGCAATCTTTCGGGTATTACCACTTCTGGAATAGAATATTACCAATCCCTTCATAAGTCTTCTCCCCTTTCATTTTTAATTACGGCCTTTTTTAATTTTTCACTACTTTTTCTTTCCTCTAGGAGATCGAAAAAATATCTCCTGGATTTTGTCTATAATACATCATTAAATCTTCGTATTATTATAGGGTCAGAATCTTCATTAAATAAAATCTAATACCTCTTCTACTTTCTTCACCATCTTGGGCTTTAGTTCTTGAGCAGGAATTCCCATCGGGATTAAAGCCATCAATTCCCAGGGATCTTCAATATTAAGTATTTTCTTTAGCTCCGATGAGGCAATCAGCGGACCACACATCCAGCAAGTCCCATAGCCCTTCTCGGTAGCAGCCAATAATAAATTTTCTATAGCCGCTGAGACGCTCTGTATCTCTAGGTGGGGACGAAAGAAACCTTCCTTACCACTTTTCAATTGCTCCTTTTTCCTTATCTCCTCTATCATCGAAAAATAAGGTTTGACCAGTACAGCAAAGACTAAAGGTGCTTTTACAAAAAAAGTAGAATAAGCTCTTATTCCCTTTAGCTTAAGTTTCAATTCCTCCCCAATTTCCCCCTGATTAATCTCTTCTATCTTCTTTAAAACAGCTCTGGCCATTTCTTTCAGTATTTTTTTATTACTTATGGCTATAAAATGCCACATCTGTTTATTATGGGCACTAGGGGCAAGGGTAGCTGCCTGAATAATCTCCTGAATATCTTCTCGGGGAATAGGGATTGACTTAAATTTTCGTATACTTCTTCTCTGTTTAATTACTTCCTTTAATTCCACTTCTTCTCCTCCCCTTCTTCTTTTTTAAAAACCATAACTATATTTTTAATTTTATCATATTATTTAGAGGGAGCAAGAGGTAACCAAATTGGTGGGCATTTTAGTTACCTCTTGACATAAACATATGTTTGTATTAAAATAAAATTGATCAGTAAATAAGGAGGGTACTGCCTTGACCAAAGATTTATTATCCCCCAATCATCTTAAGACTTTCCAACTAATTTATGAAAAGATTAAAGAACGAGGTTATCCCCCTACCGTCAGAGAAATTTGTCAGGAGATAGGAGTAACCTCTTCAGCTACCGCGCACAAATACCTCACTGTCCTGGAAAAAAGAGGATATATCCGAAGAGAAAAAGAAAGATCACGAGCCATTAAGATTATACCCCGAACTAAAAATTTACCGGTAGTAGGAAGTGTAGCCGCCGGAGAACCACTCCTGGCTTTAAAGAACATCACGGAAATTATTCCCGTACCAGAAGAACTTTCTGGTAATGAAGACAGCTTTATGGTAAAGGTGGAAGGCGACAGTATGATTGGAGACCATATACTCGACGGCGATTATGTTATAGTTAAACCCCAACAGGATGCAGAGAATGGAGATATTGTTATAGCTCTTTTAAATCAGGAAGAGGTGACGGTAAAGAGACTGTATAAAGAAAATAATCACGTTATCTTACAGCCTTCTAATCCTCTCTATCAGCCTATAATTACTGAAGAGATAATTATTCTGGGTAAAGTTACCGGAATTTTAAGAAGATTCAGAGGAGGTAAAAAGTAATAAAAATGCTCTACGTGGGTACCTCTGGTTTTAGCTATGAGGACTGGGTAGGTCCCTTTTATCCTGAACATACTGATAAAAAAGAGATGCTTAAACTGTACGCCCAAAAATTCAAGGTTACCGAAATTAATTCGACCTATTACAGCCTACCTCATCCTTCCTCTTTTTATTATTTACAACAAAAGGTTCCTGTTGACTTTAAGTTTGCGGTAAAAGCCCACCAGGAGATGACACATAGTCGGGAAGAAAATCCCACCATCTTTCACGATTTTAAAGAATCTATAAAACCTCTTATAGATTCAGGTAAATTTGCCTGTGTTCTAGCTCAATTCCCCTATTCTTTTTATAATACCCCTGCTAATCGGGACTATCTTCTCCGTTTTAAAAAAAGAATGGAAGAATTGCCTCTGGTAGTAGAATTTAGAAATGCCTACTGGATAAACGAGGAAACCTTTAGAATCCTAAAAAATAACGACATAGGCTTCTGTTGTGTGGATCAACCCCCGCTTAAAGGCTTGATTCCCCCTGTTGCTGAAGCCACTTCTAATCTGGGCTATATCAGATTTCATGGCCGAAATAAAGCTAACTGGTGGGAGCACCAAAAAGCCTACCAGAGATATGATTACCTTTATACTGAAGAAGAATTAAGAGAATGGATTCCCAAGATCAAAAAAATTGCCGAAAAAACTGAAGACCAATATATCTTTATGAACAATCATTATCAGGCTAAGGCAGTAAAAAACGCCTTGATGATGATTAAACTACTTCGGGAAGAGCTAAAAATCAAGGAAATTAAAGAGAAAGAAGAAGACTGAAGAGGAGACAATTATTTTTTTACCTTTAATGCAAACATATGTTCTGACTAAAACAACCTGGAGCTGAATAAATATATCGTTATTTAAATATGGAAAAGAGAAAGGGGAGGTTAAAGATGGAGATGGTGCATCTGCATGTTCATTCTCAATATAGTATGCAGGATGGTCTGGGTAGTGTCGAAGAGTTAATCAGAAAGGCTCTTAGATTTAAAATGCCGGCTCTGGCTTTGACTGACCATGACGGACTTTATGGAGCAATTCCATTCTATAAACAGGCTCGTAGCGCAGGGATAAAACCCATTATCGGCAGTGAATTAAGGATTAAGAATAAGCCAGCAAATAGAGAAATCTATCACTTAGTCCTTCTGGCTAAAGACAGAGAAGGATACAAAAACCTCTGTCAGCTTATTACCAGAGCTCATTTATCTAATCCTGATTCTATTCCAGCCCTAGAGAAAGATATTCTACCCCATTATCATAAAGGAATTATCGCCTTAAGTGGATGCGCCAACGGAGAAATATACCGGCTTCTGGTTCAGAAAAAAACTGGACAAGCGGAGGAAGCTGCCGACTACTACCAGAAGATATTTGGGCAGGAGAATTTTTATCTAGAATTATCTTTTCATGGCCTTGCCCAGGAAAGAGAAATCAATTCCCATCTGATAGAGCTGAGTAAAAGACTTAACCTTCCTTTGGTAGCTACCAACAATATTCACTACCTGGAAAAAAAGCAGGCTTCAGTCCAGCGCATTTTAAATAAAATCGCTAATTTAGGAACCCGGGAGAGATTTTATCACCAGAGATTGGAGACCGATGAATATTATTTTAAATCTCCTTTAGAGATGAGCCAGATATTTTCTCCCCTCCCTCAAGCCCTAAAAAATTCAAGAGAAATCGCTGAAAAATGTAACTTAATCCTGGAGCTGGGAAAGATTCGTCTCCCGGTCTATCCTCTACCCTCCCCTTATTCCTCTCCCCAGGAATATTTAAGAGAACTCTGTCTGGAAGGATTTAGAAGATATTATCCCTCGCCTTCTCCAGAAGCTAAAACCCGCTTAGAATACGAATTAAAAGTAATCAATCAGATGGGATTTGCCGGGTATTTTCTAATTGTTCGCGACATAGTCCACTTTGCTAAACAGAATGGTATCCCGGTAGGACCAGGAAAAGGCTCTTCAGCTGGAAGTTTAGTCTCTTATCTCCTGAATATCACCGAGGTAGACCCGTTAAAATATCAACTCTTCTTTGAAAGATTTCTCAACCCGGAGAGAATAGATCTCCCTGATATAGATATAGACTTTGGCCAGATAGGAAGAGATAAAGTAATCTCTTATATTTTCGAAAGATTCGGGAAGAACCGGGTAACCCACATCAGTACTATCACTACTTATGCAGCCCGCTCAGCCATCCGGGACACTGGAAGGGCACTGGGTTTTCTCCCTCAAGAAATAGATAATCTTACCCGACTGATGCCTATCTTCACTTTTCCGGGAGTAATTAAGGCTTCTTTAGAACAAATACCTGAGCTGCAAAGACTCCCCCGCGATCAAGAGCCCCTTAAATCATTATTCTCTTTTGCTCAAGCTATCGAAGGCAAACCTCGACATCTTTCTGTTCATTCTTCTTCCGTAATTATCTCAGACCAGCTTCTCTCCGAAATAGTCCCTTTAGAAGTATCCAACCAGGGAGAAATAGTCAGTCAGTACGAAAAAGAGTCTATCAAAGATTTAGGTCTATTAAAGATAGACCTCCTGGGCTCTCGTGCTCTCTCGGTAATTAAAAAGACCCTGGAAACATTAAAAGAAAAAAATATAAACCTTGATCTCCAAAAGATTCCCCTTGAAGATAAGGCTACTTTTTCTACCCTGCAAAAGGGTCAGACCCTGGGAGTTTTCCAGGTAGAAAGCTCAGGGATGTCTTCTCTCCTGAAAAAGCTTTCTCCTTCTCATTTAGGAGACTTAATTGCTGCCTTATCTTTGTATCGGCCGGGACCTCTGGATAGTGGAATGACCGAACTCTATCTAAAAAGAAAACACCAAAAAGAAAAGATTACTTATCTTCACCCTCAATTAGAACCTATTTTAAAAGATACTTACGGAGTCATCCTTTATCAGGAACAGGTTATGCAGGTAGTTTCCACCTTTGCCGGTCTTAGCCTGGGAGAGGCTGACCTTTTTCGGCGAGCTATAAGCTCTCGTTCACCAGTGGAAATGGAACAACAGAGAGATAACTTCCTTAAAAAGGCTATACAGCAGGGTAATTCTAAAGAAGAAGCAGAAAAAATCTTTAATCTCATCTCTAAATTTGCCCACTACGGTTTCAATAAAGCTCACAGCACCTCCTATGCCTTAATCTCCTTTTATACCTGCTACCTCAAAGTACATTACCCGGCCTACTATTTTGCTTCTCTACTCACCTATGGTATGGGTTATTATTCCACTGACCGTTATATCCAGGAAGCCCGCCGCTTTAAAGTGAAAATACTTCCCCCCGATATAAATAAAAGCGAAGCTAACTTTACCGTAGAAGAAGGAGCTATTCGGGTCGGCTTGAGCCAGATAAAAGGAATGGGGATAAAACATTTGGAATCTATACTATCCCTGCGCAAGAAATATCAAGGATTTACTTCTTTGTACGATTTTTGTCATAAAACTGCTACTTCCAGAATCTCTCAACCCTTGATAGAAAATCTAATAAAAGTAGGTGCTTTTGATTTTACGGCTTACCCCCGTTCAGTATTACTAACTCTCCTGCCTCTTACCCTAAAAGAGATTAGAAAAAAGCATAGAGAAGGAACTCCGGATCGGGTATGGGGAATAGAAAAATTACCCCCTGTTGAACTATCTGTCTCTGAATATATTCCTGTTTATCCTTTTTCCAAATCCTTGCAAATGAATTTAGAAAAAGAGGTGCTCGATTTATATATCAGCGATCACCCTTTAGGTAAATATCATAGAGGACTGCCCTCTCTTTCCCTGATCAGTCCTAACCAGATAAAAAACATCCGCCCTGGCCAATCTATCCTTATAGCCGGGATATTAATCCAGCTAAAAAGACAGTTCACCAGACAAAAAGAAGTTATGGCCTTCCTGCTCCTGGAAAATAAAGCAGGCTTATTTGAGGTGATTGTTTTTCCGGCAGTTTATCGAAAATACTCCCCTCTTTTTTACCCAGAAACTCCTCTCCTGATAGAAGGTACGGTAAATAAAAATGATGGTGATTATCAAATAATTGCCCACAAGATGGTAAATATTAATTCGTATCTTGAGAAGAAAAAAGAAAAGATAGTGGATATATTTGGTTAGTTATTTGGTTGGCTGGTTAGTTGATTAACTAGCGATTGATAATAAATGACCAGTGATGAGTGAAAGATGAGAGATTTATAATTTTGGAGGGAGGAGTTTGACTTATCGAATCTGTCAGGGAGTTAAAAAAACAGCACGGGTTAAATAAATCTAACCCTTACCAAAGATAACAAACTTTTTATACTTTCTTAATCGATCGGGAGAGGAATAAATTTTAAATTTTTAAATTCTGAATTATGATTTTACATTTTTAACTTTGAGTTTTTAGTCTGAACCCCATAGACAGATAATAAAACTATCCTGCGATTTAGAAAATTGCTTAATCGGACAATTGGATAACTGAGAAGCAGCAAACCAATTAACTGACTAACTAAATACTAATGACTATGCACTATTCACTAACGACTAATTAGCCAGAAAGGATATAAAATAATGAGGGATAATCATCATCTAACCATAATTCATCTCGATCTAGATGCCTTCTTTGCCTCTGTAGAGCAAAGAGATAACCCGGTTTATCAGGGGAAACCCCTGATAGTAGGAGGAATTAGCGATGGAGGCCGGGGTAATCTACAACGAGGAGTAGTCTGTGCTGCCTCCTACGAAGCCCGTAAATATGGTATCCATGCTGGCATGCCCATCTGGGAAGCCCGCCAAAAATGCCCGGGGGGAATCTTTCTCCCTGCTCGGCTAATTAAATACATAAAGGAATCTAGGAAATTCTTTCAGCTATGCAGTAATTATACTCCCCTAACCGAGCCTCTGGGTATGGATGAACTCTTTTTAGATGTATCCGGCTGTGAAGCACTCTTCGGTTCTACCGAGATCATTGGCAAAAAAATTAAAGAAAGGGTCTATCAAGAATTAGGTCTCAAGGTTTCAGTAGGGATAGCTGAAAATAAATTTTTAGCCAAAATAGCTACTAACTTGGGGAAACCAGACGGATTTTTTATCCTTTATCCTGAGGATGTCCCAAAAATTCTCTATCCTTTACCTATATCTTCTCTCTGGGGAATAGGGAAGAAAACAGAAGAACTATTAAAAAAATCAGGTATTTATCTGGTAGGACAATTAGCTCAAATTCCTGATTCGGTCGTAGAAAATCTACTGGGGAAAAATGGAAAAAGGTTAAAACTTCTTGCCCAGGGTCTGGATGATTGCCCGGTTACTTTCCCCACCAGCAAAAAATCTATCAGCCGGGAAACAACTTTTAGTACTGATATAACCGAAAGAAATATCTTAATCAAAGAATTACTGAAACTTTCTCAAGAGCTAGGTTACAATGCCCGGAAAGAAGGTTACCAAGGAAAAACCATTACTCTAAAATTAAGATTTACTAACTTTACTACTCTAAATAAATCTATAACTCTGGAAAATCCCACCCACCTCGATGACTGTATTTTTAAAGTAGCAATAAAACTCCTCAATAAAACAAAAATTAAAAAAGGAGGGGTGAGATTACTGGGAATTAAACTTTCCAGTTTAATTTCTCCAAATAAATTAAAACAGCTAAGTTTACTGGAAAATAAAGAGGAGAAATGGGCACAACTTACCTATATTCTGGATAAAATTAGAGAGAAATATGGCTCTACCGTTATAACCCGGGCCAGTCTTTTAAGTCTGGCAAAAAACAAAAGGAGATCTATCTCATCTCTAAATGATTAAAAGATGCTTCCCCTAAAAAGGGAGAAAGAAAGGTGACCTTTTTAGTCCTGTACTAAACGATAAACCTAAATAGTTAAGTTTATTTCAGATTAAGCCCTTTCTTCTTTACCAATTCCAGAAAGACCTCCACTACCTGAGGATCGTAAAGAATACCTTTGTTTTCATAGATTTTTTATAAAAGGGTTTATTTTTGCTCAAAGAAGGATTGGAAAAGTGCGTAAAATCAACAAAAATGTTAAGTGGACTATATTTTCTGACTTTTAAATTTGTTTTCTTCGCTATCTTTTTATTTAAAGTAACAACGTTTATATAAGTTCTCACAAAAAATTGATAAAATAAAATTTTATCGTAGTTCTTAATTTCATAATCTGTTAATTTCGGAATATATAAGAGCGATAGTTAGCCTATTTATTCCTTTTGTTCCTTTAATGCCTGCAATATCTTGTCTGGAGTTATGGGAAGATCATAAAACCTTATTCCTATCGCATCGTAAATGGCATTAGCAATGGCGGGAGCGGTGGCTATAGTACCTGGTTCCCCGATACCCTTAGCTCCAAAAGGACCCTCAGAATCTTCTTTCTCAATTAAACTGGTAATAAATTGAGGTGTGTCCATAGAGGTAGGAATTAAATAATCAGTTAGATTAGCATTCAAGGTAATACCATCTTTAATCACCTGTTGCTCCATTAAGGCCATACCTATCCCCTGAGTGGCTCCTCCTTCTATCTGACCTTCTACATTCTGAGGATTTATAGCTTTTCCAATATCCGCAGCAGTATACAATTTTAATACCTGAACATTGCCAGTGTCGGTATCAACCTCTACTTCCGCAATCTGAGTTACAAAAGTATAAGCTACATATACTTTTTCTCCTCTTCCGGTTACCGGATCTGGCTTGTCGGTATGGGGAAAGAATGATGCTTCCGCCCTTAAGCTATCTCCTCTTTCTTTTACCCTTCTGGCTAATTCCCAGTAACTTATTTTATTGAATGGATGGTCAATCCTAAAAACAAAACCATCTTCTATATTTAGTTCTGCATAGTTACTTCTGAACTCTATACTCGCATAATGATAGATATTGCCTAATAGTTCTTCTGCAGCTTTTTTCACCGCATTACCAGTAAAAAAGGTTTGACGGGTTGCGGAAGAGGAACCAGAATTTTTAGTTAAATGAGTATCTCCAGGAAGAATCCTAAAAATTTCGGGTTTTACTTTTAACACTTCAGAAGCAATCTGAGTTATTACGGTTAGGATACCCTGACCAACATCAGCAGCAGCCGTTCTGATTAAAATCTTATTATCCTCCTCGATCTCCAGAGAGGCGATGGAATAATCAGGGAAACCTTCTCCATAACCAAAACCAAACATAATAGTAGCAATTCCTTGCCCAAACTTTTTCATAATTTCTTCTCCGGCCAGCCAGCCATCCTGGCTGCTTCTTGAATAGTATCTTTCACCCTCACGCTGGAATTTAAAATTTGCTGATTGGGAGTAGAAGAACCAATATCATAAGCATTCTGTAATCGGAATTGAACTGGATCAATCCCTAATTCATGAGCTAAGATATCCATTTGAGATTCATAAGCAAAGGCCATCTGAGTAGCGCCAAATCCCCGCATAGCTCCCGCATAGGTATTATTGGTATAGACCGTATAGGCAACACCTTTGACATTATCTACATTATATGGTCCAGTACAGTGATACATCCCCTTATGTACTACTGCCGGTCCACTGGAAGCATAGGCTCCTGTATCTCCAATCACTTCCACTTGCCAGGCAGTGAGATAGCCTGCTTTAGTTGCTCCAGTCTTTGCGCGCATAATAAAAGCATGCCTTTTCGATTGCGCAATCATGGACTCTTCTCTAGTATAAGTAAGTTTAACCGGTCTCTTGGTGGTCATCGCTGCTAAAGCCAAATGAAGATGAACTGAAATATCTTCTCTCTTGCCGAAG
>Ga0067045_1027941_pt1 | contig 49399 bp, 44 predicted proteins | sample TerdegcTABiofilm_FD_59184 | JGI IMG/M metagenome (GOLD analysis project Ga0067045, IMG submission 59184) | Combined Assembly of (Gp0054472, Gp0054536) Wastewater bioreactor microbial communities from Singapore -Terephthalate degrading...
AGAAGAAATATGTCTTAAGGTTTTTGACCTCTAATAATACTTGTTGATCATTCTTCTTCTCCATAATCTTCCTCCCCTATCTTGCATATGGGTCTGCTGCATCTCGCAGTCCATCCCCTAAGAAGTTAAAAGCTAAAACGGTCAATATTACAAATACAGAGGGTAATAATTTCCATGGATATAGAGCTACCGCTGCTATATTCTGCGCATCCTGTAATAAAACTCCCCAACTAACTGCCGGAGGTTGCATCCCTAACCCCAAAAAGCTTAGGGCAGTCTCACCAAGAATCATATTCGGGATAGACAATGTAATAGAGACTATCAAATGGCTGGTGAATGAGGGTAAAAGGTGTCTAGTTATTATTCTCCATTCACTAGCACCAGCGAGTCTAGCTGCCATAGTAAAATCCTCTTCTCTAAGAGCCAATAACTTCCCTCTAACAACTCTAGCCAAACCTGTCCAACCAATTATAGAAAGTATAATAGTTATAGAAAAATACAACTTTATAACGGGCCAGTCTTTTGGTAAAGCAGCAGAAAGGGACATCCAGAGAGGAATTGTTGGAATAGAGCTAAGAAATTCTATAATCCTTTGAATCGCCACATCTACAGTACCACCAAAATATCCAGAGACTCCACCTATTATAGTGCCTAGAGAAAAGCTCAAAAATACACCAACCAGACCTATAGATAGAGATATTCGTGCTCCATACAAAGACCTAGAGAATAGGCATCTACCCATATTATCAGCACCAAAGAAAAATATAGGATGTTCATCAACAGTAAGTAGATGTTTATCAGTCTTAAAAATACCCCAAAGTTTATATGGCTCACCCTTACCCAAAAATTTTACATAATATTTCTTTGTCTTATCTTCTTTAAATTCCCACTGAAATGTCTTCATATTCAATTCCTTTTTTAACCCATATATAAAAGGCTTCTGTAACTTTCCATCTTCAAAGATGTGAATCTTAGTAGGAGGGGCATTCTGATAACCTTCAAATCTAGTTGTTGGACTGTAAGGAGCAAGAAATTCACAGAAGATAGCAGATAGATACAGTAAAAATAGAACAATCCCTCCCACTATAGCCAGCTTATGTCTTCTGAATTTCCACCATATCAACTGCCACTGTGAAGCATAGTATATCTTTTCTTCTTTACTTACTTCTTCTTCATAGATACTAGTACCATCGGGGTTATTTTTCATATTACTCATTCTTCTATCCCTCCGTATCTTATCCTTGGATCTGCCCATGCAAGTAAAATATCAGATACCAACATCCCTATAACAGTCAATATACTTAGGATCAAAGTTATACTCCCTGCTAGATACATATCTTGGGACATTACCGCTCTTAAAAATATTGGTCCAACTGTCTGTATATTCAATACTATAGAGACTAGTGTCTCCCCTGATACTATGCCAGGGAACATCCATCCAATTGTACTTATCATAGGATTAATAGCTATCCTTACAGGATACTTAAATACAAGCTTTCTCTCGGGAAGACCTTTAGCTCGGGCGGTTATAACATACTGCTTCCTTAACTCATCTAATAGATTACCCCTCATAGTACGGATAAGGCCGGCAGTACCAGACATACCAATGATAATTATGGGGAACCAGATATGCTTAAACATATCTAATAGTTTTGCAAAACTCCACGGTGCAGTAGCATACTCCGGAGAAAAGAGACCAGGCATACTAAAACCAAATTTAGTAAACAGGAACCACATTAAGATCAAAGCCAAAAGAAATCCAGGCATTGAAAGTCCTATATAACCTATAAAGGTAAAGGTATAGTCAAAGATAGAGTACTGACGGAGAGCAGAATAGATGCCGATGGGTATTGCTACAATCCATACAAAGATAGTAGTCAAAATAGAAATTATTACAGTCATTGGAACACGTTCTGCTAAAAGCTCATTTACAGGACGATTCCACTGGAATGACCTGCCAAGATTTCCTCTAACAAAATTTGTTATCCATATAAGATATTGCATATACAAGGGTTTATCTAATCCATACAACTCTTTTAGTCTAGTAACTTCGTCTTCATTAAGCTGAATACCAGAGAGCCTTAGATTATTTAAATAAACAGTAAGATAATCTCCTGGTGGAAGCTGAATAATAATAAAAGAAACTACTGATAGGACCAATAAGAGTGGAATTGCTATCGCTATCCTATAGGCAATGTATCCTAACATATCTTCTATTCCTCCTTAGTATGTTTAAAAAGTTAACCGGCTACTAGATAACTAGTAGCCGGCAGTCTCTAACTAATTATTACTTTTCATAGAAGAATTGTTCTGCACTAAAGTTTGCTGCAATTGCAAATCCAGAACGAGGTATATTACCCATCCTAGCAGATGCTATCATTGGATACTTAACCTTTTCTACTATGGTAATTAGAGGTAAATACTGCTTATGCCAGTTAATCCCTTCTCTCCAGAGCCTGTTATACTCATCAGAACCGGTAACGCTTTCCCATCTTCTCTTATCTAGATCCCAAGCCTTCTTAGCCCAAGCAGGTGGCTCTTCTCCTTCTTTACCTTCTGTATTATACCATCTACTCCACTCAGGAGCAGCTATAGCTCCAGAGGTCCATCCATTGTTCCAACCTTGGTCATGGCACCACATAACCATAGCCTGCATCTCGTTTGCAGCCCAACGCTGACTCCTAAGCTGTGGATCTATCCTCTTTAGTGTAGCCTTAATTCCTACAGCCTTTAGATGTTCAGTTATCAGCTCTCCTACTGGAAGAAGGTCAGGTGCCTCTGCTCCGCACTCGATAAGTATCTCAAATCTCTTACCGTCTGGTCTGAGCCTAAAACCTTCAGAATCTTTCTTTGAAAGACCAACCTGATCTAAGAGCTTATTAGCTTCTGCAATATTGTAAGCACTTGGAACTGTCTCTGGAAGAGATGCATAACCATAATAGACGCTATCAATTATCTCCTTACGATTTATAGCTAGGCTTACAGCCTTTCTAAATCTCACATCTCCAACAATCTTACGCCATACGGGGTCTTTATAAGTAAGGTTAATGTATAGTGCGCTAGAATCCACGTGCATATCAAGGAGGACAACTCTAATTCCAGCCTTTTCCTCAGCCTGCTTATATAGAGGAACCTTTACAAGTGCTGTGCTCTCCCTTAAGAAGTCGACATCACCTGTTAGGACTCTCATATTGACCATTTCTACATCTTGGACCTGAGTTGAAACTATCTTATCAATATATGGTAACTGATTCCCTGCGGTATCTACTTTGAAGTAGTATGGGTTTCTCTCATATTCATACACTCCACCGGCTACCTTTACTAATAGCCAAGGGGTAAGTCTAGGGAATCCAATACTCTTTGCCTGGGTCTGCTCCCAGTTGGTAAAGTCTTTTAAGTTGAATAACTGCCACCATTCTTCCTTGAACCCTTCTTTTTCTAAGAGTGGCTTTAACTTTTCAAGAGGGGTATATTTTATATGGAACTGTTTTAGATAATGTGCAGGCTTCAATAGATCTGTATATCCGACCCAGCTCTCAATAGTAAGGTTTCTTAAGAATCCACCATAAGGCTTGGGGAAGGTAACTCTAAAGGTATATTCATCAAGTATCTCTAACTTCATTGGTTCTCCCTTTATGCTATAGCCAACTCTAAACCTAGCCGGAAATACTGGAGTAAGTTTTTCGTTCAGTAAGATATCCTCATATGTAAACCTTATGTCCTCTGTAGTTACTGGATGCCCATCAGACCACTTTAATCCTTTTCTTAACTTAAAAGTAAATATCCTATTCTCTTTAACATCAAAGCTCTCAACTATATTACCTCTAATTCCTTGAGTTCCAATACCAGGAGCGCAGAGTAAAGGTTCATTATTCATAACGAAAACATCAGGAGCCCAGTCAGCAACAGAGTGAGCAGTCCTTATTGTGCCACCATACTTACCTACCTTCCAATCGGGAAGGTCCTTCCTTGGAATTAATACACCAGGACCAACTACAAATGGATTCTCTGGAAGCCTTTCTTCTACTGGAGGGAGTTTACCTTGCTTTACTAATTCTGCTAGCATCGGAGCTTCGTTGAATTTTCGCTTTTGGGCAAAAGAAACACTACCAAAACCAGTAAAGAGACTAATCATTAGACTTACAACTATTAATCCTATAATAAACCTCTTCATCCTAAAACCTCCTTTTCTAGATTTTTAAATTTCAAGCCCTTTGAATCTTACCCTTCCTCAAATGAGGTAAACTGAACTGAGTATCCTTGATATAGATAAATTACTATCTAACTTTTATATCTCACCTCCTCTCTCATTATACATCTTACATTTTATAACCTCCTAAAGAGATTATAGGATAACATAATTGTAACTGTCAATAGTAGAACAAATTTTCAAGTACTACTAGACTCTTTTATCTTTTACTTTTGTAGTAATATAATATTATTATAAAAATTTTTGGAGGGGAATATGGAGTTAGATAGATTGTCTCAAGAAGTATGGGAAAGAAAATACAAATGGAAAGACGAAAAGAGCTTAGACGATAATATAAAGAGAGTAGCAAAAGAAGCATCTAAAGTAGAAGAGACAGATACAAAACAGAGGGAATGGGAAGAAAAATTCTATAAACTTATGGAAAATGCTAAATTCTTACCTGGCGGTCGTATCTTAGCAGGAATAGGGACTTCAATGTATCAGACTCTCTTTAACTGCTTCACTCTACCAGTTATAGAAGATTCTATAGAAGGCATCTTTGAAAGTGTAAAACTCAATGCTATTATCCATTCTCTTGGCGGAGGAACAGGAGCAAATTTCTCTACAATAAGACCAGAGGGAGCAGAAGTAAAGACAAAAGGTGGAACAGCAAGTGGTCCGGTATCATTTATGACTGTATTTGATGCTGAGACAAAGACAATAACCACTGGAAATGCCCGTAAGGGTGCAAATATGGGAATATTAAATGTAGACCATCCTGATATAGAGAAGTTTATTACTGCAAAGCATACGCCAGGTATCCTGACTCAGTTCAACATTAGTGTAGGTGTTACGGATGAATTTATATCTGCAGTTATAGAGGACAAGGATTGGGAACTCAAATTTAATGGAAAGGTATATAAGGTAGTAAAGGCTAGAGATTTATGGAACCTTATAGTAAAGAGTGCTTACGACTATGCAGAGCCGGGAGTAATTAATCTATCAACAATAAATAGACTGAATAACCTCTACTATATAGAAGACATACAGGCAACTAACCCTTGTGTAACGGGGGATACGCTCATATCAACAAACATAGGGCTAGTTACTATCGAAGAGTTAGCTAAATATAAAGAAGGCACCGTAGGACTTATAGTAGACCCAAGAGTAATTTCTTATCAGGAATTAGAAGGAACTTATAATATCAGAATAAACTCTAATATCTATCCTTTGGCTAAAGCCTTTAAAACGGGAAGAAAAAGTGTAATAAAGATCACCACAAAATCAGGCTTTGAGATAAAAGTCACTCCGGATCATAAGGTCTTAACTGATAGAGGATGGATAAAAGCAGGTGAATTAAAGGTAAATATAGATAAAGTAGTGATTCAATCTGTACAAGGCGTTTTCTCTCCCAGCAAGAAACTACCATATGATTTTTCTCTTATCGATGAAAATCTACCTACCGAGTGGAGCTATGAGTTAGGATTTATTCTTGGATATCTTATAGGTAATGGATGGTTAAGGGACGGGGATAAGAATTGTAGAGTGGGCTTTACCTTCGGGGAAAATGATCTTAGTATACTAGAGTATATAAAGCCAATACTAGATGAGTGGAATGGAAGTCCAGTAAAACCAATAGAAAGGAGCAATAAGGTTTACTATCTTTCTTATCACAAAAGATCTTTGGTAAAGTTCTTCCGCCACTTAGGGGTAAAACCAGTAAAGGCAAAAGAGAAAGAGGTCCCTTCTTCTATATTTATCAGTTCAGAAGAGGCAGTAATAGGATTTTTAAGTGGGTTATTTTCTGCCGATGGACACATTGGATTCTCAGAAGATAAAGATGCAAGCATAAGACTTACATCTAAGTCTGAAAAACTTTTAAAACAGGTTCAATTATTACTTCTTCAATTTGGTATATTTTCAAAGATATACCCTAGGCATAGAAAACCAAATTTGAAGTCTACTTATAATACTGTTAAAGGGGAAAAACATTCGTATCTAACAGATGGGATACTCTATGAACTAATAATCACCAAAGAAGATGCCCCTTTATTCCTTGATAAGATTGGCTTCTTTCAGGGAAAACATAAAGAAAAGATAAGTGTACTTAAGAACAAGGCATATTATTCTAGAGAATTCCTCGATGAAGTTGTGGAGATCTTTCCTCTAGGAGAAGAAGTTGTATATGATATTACTGAACCTTTTACACATTCATTTATAGCAAATGGAATAGTCGTCCATAACTGTGGGGAACAACCTCTTCCTCCTGCTGGCTGTTGCCTTTTAGGAAGTTTTAATCTTACTCAGTTTGTCTTAGACCCATTTACTGAGAACGCAAGGTTTGATTTTGAGAGTTTAAAAGAGTATGTACCAATAGCGGTAAGACTATTGGACAATATTATTGAAATAAGTAAGTATCCTCTTCCAATATACGAAGAGGAAGAAAAGAATAAACGTAGAATGGGCATTGGTATTATGGGGTTAGGTTCTACCTTAGCTATGCTAGGACTAAAATACTCTAGTCCCGAAGGGAGAAGACAGGCAGGTCTTATAATGAAAACCATAAGAGACTCTGCTTACCTAGCCTCTTCAATGTTAGCCAAAGAAAAAGGGACATTCAAATATTTTGACAGGGATAAGTATCTGGCAGGAGAGTTTATAAAACGTCTTCCTGAAGATATTAGAGAGGCTATCAAAGAGAACGGTATCCATAACTCTCATCTTATTAGTATAGCCCCAACAGGTACGCTCTCTGTGGTTGCCAATAATGTATCCAGTGGTATAGAGCCCATATTTAGTCTCTCTTACAAGAGAAGAGTAAAGATAAGCTCAGATTCTATCCGTGGAGACCAGTTCGAAGAGTACGAAGTAATGGACTATGCATACAAATTATACAGAGAACTTAAGGGCGATGGACCTACTCCATCCTATTTTGAAACCGCATATGATATAAAACCAGAAGACCATCTAGAGATGTTGAAGACCGTAAGTTATTATGTGGATTCCTCTGTTTCTAAGACAATAAATGTACCTAAGGATTACCCAATAGATTCATTCTTCAATCTATTTTTAGACGCAATGAGGTCTGAAGTAAAAGGACTTACTGTTTATAGAGAAGGTTCTAGAGAGGGAATTCTCATAAGGGAGACCGAAGAAAAGGTTGCTAAAAAAGGAAAACCAGAAAGACCATATAAGTTGAGAGGAATTACTTATAAAGTCAAAACCCCAAAGGCATCTTACTATATCACTTTAAATGAAATAGAGGAGGGTGGAAAAAGAAGACCCTTTGAAATATTTATAAATACAAAAGATGCATCTAGTATACCTTGGATAACAGCGCTAGCAAGATTGATGAGTGCTGTATTTGTAAGAGAAGAGGACCCATCATTCCTTATAGACCAGCTACGTACTATAGTTGATCCGAATGGTGGATATTGGAGAGACGGAAAGCGCATTCCATCTGTTCTATCAGATATAGCAAACGTATTGGAAGAATATCTGGCTGAACTTGGGAAAATAGAAAAGAAAGAAAACCAACCCAAACTCCTTATATGTCCAGAATGCGGACAACAGACATACCTATTAGAGGAGAGCTGTGGCAGATGTCTATCCTGTGGATACTCTCAGTGTAGTTAGAGCTTGTAACCTATCTTCCTTAATAGCGACTTTCTCTCCTCTATATCTTTTTCGCTTTCTATTCCTAGAGGAGAGCCACCGTCTACAACTCCCAATATACCTTTACCCTGCTCTGTTCTAGCAACAATAACTTCTACCGGATTAGCAGTTGCACAGTATATATTGCATACCTCTTGCACATCTTTAATAGCTCTAAGTATATTTATTGGATATGCGTCCTTTATAAATATAATAAAGGAATGCCCAGCACCAATATTATAAGCATTCTTCTTGGCTAAATCTACCAACTCTTCATCATTTCCTGCAAACCTAACTAGCCTCGGTCCAGAGCTTTCACAGAAGGCTAAGCCAAACTTTATCCCGGGGACAGAACCTATTATAGCCTCATACAAATCTTCTACCGTCTTTATAAAATGGGACTGCCCAAGAATAAAGTTATACCCATTAGGGTTATCAATCTTTATAACCTCAAGTTCCATGTAATTACACCTCCTCATAAAGAATAATAAGCACACAAAGAAACCATCAATTTTTATCTATTATACCATACCAACTTTCTTTTCTAACTTTATCTTACTCGCCATAAATATTGAAACTAAGACTATAGATGCTCCTAGTAAAAACATAGTTTGATAGTTAAATCTCTCCCAAAGGATTCCCCCAACAATTGGCATTGTAACTGCTGCTATATGGTTAACTGTAACCCCCATAGATATGTTAGGTGATAGGTCATCAGGTCTTGAAATCTTATCTATATAGGTAGTAAGAGCTAGACTGAAGTTAATAGATATGTTATCAAGGCAGTATAGTATGGAAAGAACAAGAATGGACTTAGTAAGAGCATAACCAATAAATATGAGCAAAGCCCCAGTATAGCTAAATAAAAGTATAATTCGCTCTCCAAACTTATCTATAAGCCTTCCAGCTCTAGGAGCAACAATCATATTCATAATGCTATTTACTATAAGGAGTAAAGATATATGTTGAATTGGAACTTTATAGACTTTAGTAAGCACAAATAGTGCAAATGTAGCAAATACCTGTCTCCTTGAACCTTCTAAAAAGTTTAAGATATAGTAGAGTATATATTCTTTTCTAAAAACTAAGGAAGGAGGCTTTACATTAATATTAGGTTTATATGGTATCTTTAACACTAAGATTGACCCTATAAAAGGTAAGATACCAGCTATTAGATAATAAGTCCTAAAGGGGATAAACTTACCTGTCAAAAATACAAAACTCATAGCGGTAAGGCTCGAGAAAGCCGATATAGAATTAATCTGACCTAATCTCCTACCCTTTCCTCTTTCTTCAGCAAAGTTTAACGCAAAGATTGGACTTAGGGTCATCCAGAGATGTATCCCTAGACTCCAGACAAAACCTGCATATATAAGTTCCAAGAGACTAGTAACTCTAGAATAAAAACTAAAACCTATCCCAGCAAATATAAAAGAGAGCATAGCTAAGTATTGTCTTCTCATAAAGCTAAAGAGAGCACTTATAAAGGCTATAAGTAATCCCGGAGTTTCACGAAATGCCTCTAATATCCCTAATTGATCAGGACGAAGTTTTATCTCTTGAGCGGCAAAGTTATTAAAAACTGAGGTATGTAGTCCCAAACTTAGATTGAGGAGAAATACAGATACAGCTAGTATAATAAATCCATAGTCCCTCTTCATCTACTCTTTTCTCCTTTCAGGGATCTGTGTAATAAACATTCCAAACAGTATTAGCCCAGCACCAAATAGAGCGGTCGAAGTCAAGACCTCTCTCAGTATTAGATAACCAAACAAACCGCCAAATACTGGTTCAGTAGCAAATATTAAAGCAATTGTAGTTGGGTTAATAACCTTCTGTGCCAAAGCCTGAATGTAGAAGGCTAGGGCTGTGGCAAATATAGCGGTAATTACTATAGCCCAGATAGCTGTAACAGAGATGAATGTATTAACTCTTTCTCTAAATATTGGTATAGATAGCCAACTGAGTATAGCCACTACAATTACTTGGGTTGTAGCGATTACACCACTATCACTATTAGGAGCACATATCCCTACAGTAATTATCTGAGAGGCAAAGCATAGAGCACAGATAAGTACGAGGAGATCTCCATAATTCATAGTAAACGAGTGTAAACCAGTAAGATACCAAAGTCCTATCGCAGAAGACACTGCGCCCAATATAGAAGTTAGAGGTAAATTCCTCTTCATAAAGATTATCTCCAAAAATGGAACTATCACGACACTAAGGCCTGTAATAAACGCAGCATTAGAAGCAGATGTATATTTAAGTCCAATAGTCTGGAAGACATAGCCAAGGAATAAAAAGACACCAACCAATATATATCCAGGCTTTATCTTATGTCCTGTAAAACTCTTCCTAAAGATAAGTAACATTATAATGCTAGCAAGTGAAAACCTGACAGCTAAAAAGTAGAAAGGTCCCATACAATCAAGGGCTGATTTTACTAGGGCAAATGTAGAACCCCAAACCAGAGTAACGAATAACAGGGCTAAAAAGAGTATATATTTATTCCTCATAATGTATTATAATAACATAAATGGGAAGTATTTAATCGACAAGCAAAGGAGGAAACATATGTGCCTTGCAGTCCCTGCAATTGTAAAAGAGATAAAAGGAGATAGAGCTATAGTAGAATTAGAAGGGGTTACAATAGAGATAAGTATAATCTTTACACCAGAAGTAAAGGTTGGAGATTACGTGATAGTGCATGCAGGATATTCTATATCCACAATGGAAGAGAAAGAGGCTGAAGAGACAATAGAACTATTAAGAGAACTCACTTAGACTTTAATATTACTCGATTCTTATGTCTCTCTACAAATTCTTTTAGTGCAGGAACAGAAATCCATATAGACTTTGGGGTCAGTTTTCCTTTACCTTTAAGTCTACCAAATCCATCTGGATGATAAGAAACTAAAATAAGTTTCTCGTATAAATTTACAAAGAATCTAAGTATCGGATTTATATCAAGTATAGTAGAAATATTTAAGTCGGCAATCCTATAGAGAACAGTAATTCCGTGAAATGCTTTCACATCACTAATTTTATTATCCTCTAAATATTTTAAAATCTTATCTAAAGAATAGATTAATCTTCTCTTTATTTCTCTACTAGCACCCATCAAGGACTGATGATTTTTTAATACGCTACTTATAGCCTCATTCAGAAAGTGAATCTCTATATACTTATCTCCTCTATCTATTACTGTCCCGTCTCTAAGGATTATTCTTTTTCTATTCTTATTTATTGAAAATGAGAGTAACATTTCAGGGTCATTAAGTCTGATAGTCTTAGTGACTTTATAGAATATCTTATCTATCAACAACCAAATAAATCTAATCAACAAATTTAAAGCAGTAGATTTCTTATACAATTTTCCTTCTGATAGAGAAGAGATCTCATACCCCCTTTTCTTTATCTCTTCTATTAGTAGAGGTAATGCTTCTACTGTCTTTCTACTTATATCATCCCAGCGTCCATCATGAAAGAGTATAATATCCCCTGGCTCAATCCTTTCAAGAACCCTTTTAACTATATTTTCTATACTTATACCCCTCTGCCAATCTCTACTATCTAAAGACCAAAGGACAAACTGTCTCTTTTCATTATTCAAAATTCTTAAAAGGCTAAGATTAAAACCTCCCCAAGGGGGTCTAACATATTGAGGCTTCTCATTAAGAATACTATAAATAATGCTATCAGTCTTCTCAAACTCTCTTTTTGTTACATTGGGAGGTAAAAGCCATATCGGTTTATGAGAATAACCATGACTACCTATGGAGTGTCCCTTAGATTTCACTAATCTGACTATCTCTGGAAGCTCTTGAGCCTTCTTACCAAGAAAGAAAAAAGTCGCTTTGATATTATTTTTTTCTAATATATCTAATATCTCAGAGGTATAAACTGGATGAGGTCCATCATCGAATGTAAAAAACACATGCTTACGAGATGCATCACCCTTTCTCAAAACCTTAGGTGATATAAATCTAAACCAGAGGTCAGGAATAAGTGTATAGACACTCAAAATAGAAAGAAACAAGAGGATTAGAAACAACATAATCTCAGTCTCATATAGTACTACTATTAAGTAGATTCAGAATTAGTTTAGCCCCTTCTATGGCAGAGTCAGGCTTTTTTATTCTTCTTTCCGAATCCTTTATCCTTTTAACTATCTCTTTGTCTGTAAGTAATATCTTTATCTTTTCTCTTAACTCCAATGTGTTATATGCTATCAGGGCAGCATTATTTTCCAGTAGGAATTTTGCATTCTCTTCTTCGTGTCCTGGTATTACCCCATATAATATCATTGGAGTCTCTGTAGCTAGAGCCTCAGAGATAGTGACTGCTCCTGCCTTAGTTATAAGGATATCAGAAATAGCTAATAACTCCTTATTCTTCTCTATATAACCAAAGACTTTTATATTATCTTTTCCTTTGACCTTTTCCAGTAACGTCTTCATTAATTTTTCATTTCTTCCAGTAACAATTACTCCCTGAAAGGGAAGGTCTATTGTCATTAATACCTCTGTTACATCTATAAGCTTACTTTCTAAACCATATCCCCCCATCATAGAAGAAACTATCGGCATGTCTCTTCTGAGATTAAAAGTCTCTAATGCCTTTTCTCTATCAATAGGTCCTGCAAATTTTGGCTCGATAGGTATCCCTGTATCTGCTATCTTATAAGAAGGAACACCTTTAGAGATGAGAATCTCTTTTGCCATTTTATTCGCTACTATATATAGGTCAACATAAGGATGAAGCCAGAAACTATGTACTGCTATATCTGTAACAACGGAAACAACAGGGATATCTATGATACCCAGTCTCTTCAATCTAGAAAGGACCCCAACCTGTATAGGATAAGTACATACTATTACTCTTGGCTCTTCCTTTTTTAGTAAGTCTATAAGTTTCTCTGAACCTAGCACATTTAGAAAGTTATGTCTAAAACTATCTAAACTTATATTCTCTGTCCTCTTAAAAAATCTCCCCCAAAGTGAAGGATAATACTTGAGTATTCTCAAGAAAACCCATTGAGATATCTCATTAAGATAGGGGTCCACAAGCTCTATAAAATCTACAATCTTAGTATTAATGTCTGGATTTAGAGTAAGTATACCAGACTGGAGAGCTAAAGCAACCTTTATATGTCCAGTTCCATAGCTTGCTACAAGAAATAAGATATCACACATAAAAAATATTTAGGGGAGCTAATATTTCGCTCCCCTGTCAATAGAAATTATTGAAGCAATTGAGCCTTCTTTTGTAATAACTCCCACTTAGCATCTACCTCTTTCTGAATCTCTTCCAGAAGTTGAGCGTTTTCCGGTCTAAACAGGTGTGCAAATCTTCCTTGAGGTTTTAGATATTCGGTTATAGGGAGTTTCTGTCTGGGTATATAGTTTATCTTCCACTTCCCGTTCTCCACCTCATAGAGTGGCCAATAACAAGTTTCTACAGCCAATCTAGCTATATTTACAGTCTCACTAGTATCTGTTCTCCAACCTCTAGGGCAAGGAGAAAGAACATTTATAAATGTTGCTCCATCCATTGATACAGCCTTTCTTACCTTTTCTATAAGGTCTCTAAAGTTAGAGATGGAGGCTTGGGCAACGTATACTGCACCCTGCTCTGCTACAGAAGCAACTATATCCTTCTTTCTACCTCTCTTACCAGGTCTAACTCTACCCACAGGAGAAGTAGTAGTCCATGCTCCCGGAGGAGTAGCACTTGACCTCTGAATACCTGTATTCATATAAGCCTCATTATCATAACAGATATAAAGTATCCTATGATTTCTCTCCATAGCCCCAGATAGAGCCTGGAATCCTATATCGTAAGTTCCACCATCTCCTCCAAAAGCAATGAAAGCTATATCTTCTGTTATCTTACCCTGTCTCTTTAGGCTCTGATATGCAGCCTCTACCCCACTTATCGTTGAGGCTGCATTCTCAAATGCACTATGAATCCAAGGAGTCTTCCAAGCGGTGTAAGGATATATGGTTGTAGCCACTTCAAGGCATCCGGTAGCATTAGCAACTACTACAGGCTTATCTATCGCAAGAAGTATCTGTCTGACAGCTATAGATGCACCACACCCTGCACAGAGCCTATGACCACCAGTAAGTCTATCTTCTTTTTTAGAAAGTTCTTTTATATTAACAGGCATATTAACCCTCCTTACTCTCTAACACCGACATAACTTATCAGATTTTCTACTTTTCCACTACTATATATAAGCTCTAGACTTTCAAAGACTTTGTGTATCTGCTCCATAGTTACATCCCTTCCGCCAAGTCCATAGATATAATCAGTTACTATTGGACGGTTAGAAAGGTCATATAATGCGGACCTAATATCGGTAAAGAGTGGACCTCCAAATCCTCCAAAGGTATCCGCTCTATCCATAACACCTATTACCTTAAGTCTGGAAAGGACAGCCTTAAGTTCTTCTACTGGAAGAGGTCTAAAGAGTCTAGGCTTAAGGAGTCCTACCTTTTTACCTTCTCTTCTAAGGGTATCTACAACTTCCTTAGCTGTCCCTGCAGTAGAATTTAATACTACTAAGCCTATCTCCGCATCTTCTAGTTTGTATGTCTCAAAGAGGTCATACTTTCTACCGGTAATCTTAGCAAATTCCTCTGCAACACTCTTTACTACAGGTATAACCTTCTTATAAGCCTCTGCTTGAGACCTCTTGAACTCAAAATAAGAATCTTGTAGCGCTAATGGTCCAACGGTAAATGGATGTTCTATATCAAGGAGAGATCTTAAGGGTTTATACTCTCCAATAAAGTTCTTTACCTCTTCATCATCTAGAGGCTCTATTACCTCTTCCGCATGGCTTGTAATAAATCCGTCCATATTTACCATTACCGGTAGATTTACACTCTCTGCTATCTTTATCGCCTGAATTACATTATCATAAGCTTCTTGAGCAGTCTCAGACCACAACTGAATCCAACCACTATCTCTGGCACCCATAGCATCAGAATGGTCACAATGGATATTTATAGGTGAGCTTAATGCCCTGTTCACCACAGTCATAACAATTGGTAATCTAGCTCCAGAAGCTATATATAGCATCTCCCACATCAAAGCTAATCCTTGGGAAGATGTTGCAGTCATAGTTCTAGCGCCAGCAGCAGAGGCACCAATACAGGCAGAAAGGGCAGAATGCTCACTCTCTACAGTAACAAACTCGGTATGAACATCTCCATTGGCAACATACTCTGAAAATACCTGCACTATTTCTGTTTGAGGAGTAATAGGATAAGCAGCAACAACATCTGGGTCTATTTGCTTCATTGCTAATGCTATAGCTTGATTACCTTCTAAAGCTAATAAATTCTTTGTCTTCATAGACTTCCCTCCTCTACCATACTTATAGCCTTAGCTGGACAGACCTTACTGCATATGCCACAACCCTTACAATGGGCATAATCTATGCCTTCCATCTTTTCCTCTTTTACTATAATAGAACTATCTGGACAATAAATCCAGCAAAATAGACAATTTATACACTTTCCCTTATCTACAACAGGACGAAATGTCCTCCAAGAGCCAGTTTCGTATTCTTGGGCATTCCCTGCCTCTAGGATCACAATTCCTTCAGGCATCTCTTTCCAAGTAGGAAGCTTCATTCTGACTGCACCTCCTCATAAGCACGTTTTACCGCGTCTATATTCCCTTGGACAACCTTTTCACTAAATCTGCCAGAGAATTTATTTTTTAACTCTTCTAGAACCTCATCAAGGGAAGGACTACCCATAATCTTTATCAATGCTCCTAAAAGAGGAGTATTTGGTATATTCCTTCCTATCGTGTCTAGGGCAATCCTAGTTGCATCTAGAGTATAGACTCTACCACCCTTTAGCCCCAGACTCTCCCTTATCTCTTTAGGTGATTTATTTGTATTTACTATAAGCACACTTGTCTCTTTCCAGCCATCTAGAGTATCTTTTATCTTGAGTAAACTCGGATCTAGAACTACTATTATGTCTGGGTTAGTTATCTGAGAATGTATTCTGATAGGTCTATCACTAATTCTTGTATAAGCCTTCATTGGAGCTCCCATTCTTTCGGGACCATATTCGGGGAAGGCTTGTATGTATTTACCGGCACTTAAAGCCGACTCGGCAAGGAGATATGCAGCAGATTTTGCTCCCTGCCCCGCTCTCGCATGCCAACGTATTTCAACAAGCTCCTGCATATATAACCTCCTTTTTAAAATTTATCTCAAAGAATACTAGGTAAATCCTAATAAACTATAACATAATGGGGAGAATTTGTCAAATAGAAAATTTGTTACTTACTATAGATATTCTTATTGACATATAAAAATTTTTGATATATAATTTTAGAAAATAGAAAGGGGTGATAAAAATGAATAAAATAGTTACAAAATGTCCTGTATGTGGAGAAGAGATGTGTATAGTTGCTTTAAAATGCCCGTCCTGTGAGACAGAGGTAAAGGGAACCTTTTACCTAGATGAATTCTTTAAACTATCTAGGGAACAGCTAAACTTTGTCAAACTATTTATAAAGAATAGGGGTAACTTAAGTGACCTAGGAAGAGAATTAAATCTATCTTATCCTACACTAAGAAGTAGACTGAACGAGATTGCTAAGACTCTAGGATATCCCGCAGAAGAGGAAAAACTAGATAAGATGGAAGTCTTAGAGAAGATTGAGAAGGGGGAGATAACCCCCCAAGAGGCTGTAAAACTTCTAAAAGGAGGAGAGTAAAAATGAGAGGACAGATTCCAGTGGAAGATATAAGAAGAATTTCTATAGATGGATCTGGAGGAGACATAAGAATACTACCGGCTGATGGGAATGAGCTAGTATATGATATAGGGGAAGGATTAGAGATGCAGCATGAGATAAAAGGAGATACTCTATTCTTAAAGATTCGAGGCAAGGGATTTCTAGGTATCCCATTTTTAGGAATTGGTGGGCAGAATGGAGATATATCACTTTTTATACCCGAAGATAAATCCCTCGACCTAAATCTAAAGTCTGGAGATATATCGTTCTCAGATTATAAAGGGGATACCGTATTATTAAGGGCAGCATCTGGAGATATAAATATTAATAGACTTCTATGTAATTCTCTTCAGGCACATCTCACCAGTGGAGACATAGAGATTGATGTAGAGACCAAAAAGGGGACACTAAACTTTAGGTCAGGAGACGTAAAGATATACTTAAAAGGAGAAGATTGGGATGTAGATATCTCTGGAGTAAGCGGAGATGTAGATGTAGCCACAGAAACAGACTCTGTAGAACTCTATATAAGTGGAATTAGCGGAGACGTATCTGTAAATAATGAGAGTATAGGAATAGGCAGGGTAGGAAATAAGCATATAGTAACAGATGGTGGGAGAAATAAACTGAGCATAAATGTAATGTCTGGAGATGTCTCAGTAAAGACAGGTAAAGGGACTGGAGAGATAAAGATACTAAAACAAGTCCAGACAAACCAGTCAGAGACATCGGTACCTCTATCTGTTGAAAATAATACATCTACTTCTTATATCCCTGAAGAGGTAAAGAAAGTAAAGGATATGTATAAGGCTGGTAAGATATCTAAGGAGGACGCTACAAGTCTTATAGAAGCTATGGGGTATGGAGGATTAATCAATATACTGGAGGAATAATATGGAGATACTATGGATTATTTTAGCAATAATCTCTCTGGGAGGGGCTTTATTCTTCTTACCTCTTGCATTAGGAGCTGGATTATTTTGGGTAATAACTGCCATTCTTTTAGTGCTCCTTGTTGCACTCTTAGTAAAGCTTATAGTCTTTCTAGCCCCTATCTTCTTTATTCTTGGAGTTGTTTTAATAATTTGGGGTCTCATAGAGAATCCTCATAGAAGGATGAGGCTAGAAGAGAGGATAGAAGCCTTAGTAGATAAGATCTTAGGTAGAGATAGATACTACGAGGGAGAAAGGTTGAAGATACTAGAAATGCTAGAACGTGGAGAGATTACTTATGAGGAAGCTATGGAAAGGATAAAAAATATTAGGAGGCGATAAAATTGAGAGAGGAAGAGCTTAAGATACTTAAGATGATAGAAGAGGGTAAGATAACAGCAGAGGAAGGGGCAAAACTCTTAGACGCAATAAGAGAAGATTCTGTAAGAGATACTGGAAGGTATCTGGGTAAACGGATAAAGATATCTGTAGTAGATAAGGTATCAGGAAGAAAAGAGGTCGATATCTCTGTTCCATTACCATTAGCGAAGGCGCTCCTTAAGTTTGGCTTAACAAGTGGCATAGCATTTGGAGGAGTTAAGTTAGAAGAATCAGGGATAGACGTTAACGAACTGCAGAAGATGATAGATGAAGGATTAGAAGGAACACTTGTGCAGGTAGATGATGAAAAAGAGAGAGTCGAGATAAAAGTAGAGTAGAAGAACTCTTCAGAATCCTGTATACTATAAGACTAGGGAGAAGTATAATATAAATTGTTAATCTCCCTAGTCTTAGACTTTTAGAAGGAGGAAGTAATGAGTCTAGAGAAAAAGATAGAAGCAAAAGAAGATCTGCTTGCCTTAAGGCATACAGCAAGCCATATACTTGCTCAGGCGGTAAAGAGACTATACCCTAATGTCAAATTAGGTATAGGTCCCCCAACTGATGAGGGATTTTATTATGACTTTTATGTAGAAGAGCCATTTACCCCAGAAGACTTAGAAAGAATAGAAGAGGAGATGAAAAAGATAGTAGAGGAAGATTATAAGTTAGAAAAGTTCTCTCTCAATAAGGAAGAGGCTATAAAGTTTTTGGAAGATTTGGATGAGCCCTTTAAGATAGAATTGGCTAGAGATATAGAGGGAGAGATAACTTTCTATAGACAAGGGGACTTCGTTGATATGTGTGCCGGTCCCCATATAGAGAGCACTGGGGGAGTAAAATATTTTAAACTCCTCTCTACCTCTGGAGCTTATTGGAGGGGAGACGAGCACAGTCCTATGATGCAGAGGATATACGGAACAAGCTTCTATACAAAAGAAGAGCTTGACAATTATCTAGCCTTTCTAGAGGAGGCAAAGAGGCGAGACCATAGAGTCTTAGGAAGAGAACTTGATATATACAGTATTCACGAAGAGGTCGGTCCTGGACTTATCTTTTGGCATCCCAATGGGGCTATCATAAGAAATATTATTGAAGACTTCTGGCGTAAGGAACATATAAAGAGGGGGTATAAACTTGTATATACTCCTCATATAGCAAGCGAGAGGATATATGAAATAAGCGGACATTTAGAGAATTATGCCGAGTCTATGTATGCCCCAATACAGATAGATACTGCTAGGTATAGGCTGAAGCCGATGAACTGCCCTGGACATATACTTATCTACAAGACTAAGCAGAGAAGTTACAGGGACTTACCAATAAGATACGCAGAATTAGGAACTGTATATAGATATGAGAGGATAGGAACATTACATGGTATGCTACGAGTCAGAGGTTTTACTCAGGACGATGCGCATATATTCTGTAGAGAAGATCAACTTCTAGATGAGATAAGAGGAGTCATAAATCTTATGGATTTCTTTATGAGAATCTTTAAGTATGAGTATAAGCCATATCTATCTACTAGGCCAGAAAAATATATTGGGACAGATGAGATATGGGAGATGGCAACAAGGACATTAGAAGAGGCTCTCAGATTAGAAGGAATGGATTATGAGATAGATGAAGGTGGCGGAGTCTTTTATGGACCTAAGATAGATATAAAGCTTATAGACGCACTTGGAAGAGAATGGCAAGGTCCAACTATTCAGGTAGATTTTAATCTACCAGAGAGATTTGATGTAAACTACATAGGGAGTGATGGTAAAGAACATAGAGTAGTAATGATCCATAGGACGGTTCTTGGTTCTATGGAAAGGTTTATAGGTGGACTCATAGAACACTTTGCAGGTAGATTTCCTCTTTGGATAGCACCAGTTCAGGTTGTTATAATTCCGATAGCAGATAGACATAATGAAAGAGCGACTGAAATAAGAGATACACTTCTAGCCAAAGATATACGAGTAGAACTTGACAGTAGGAATGAGAAGGTAAATTACAAAGTCAGAGAAGCAATAGTAAAGAAGATACCTTATATTGTTGTGATAGGTGATAGGGAATTAGAGGATAATACTATCTCTGTAAGGACAGTAGATAAGGACTTAGGAAGTATGACTGTAGAGTCTTTCTTAGATAGGATTATAGAGGAGATAGAAAAGAAGATATAAGGAGGTCTCAAGAAGATTTGAGGGGTAAGGTCTTAATAGTTTTTATCATAGTATCTTTCCTCTTCCTCTTAGGAGCTGAGGGAGAGGAAAGATACTTAAAAGAGGCAAGAGAAAAGATGGTTGATCTTATAAAAAGTAGAGGAATAAAAGACGAAAAGGTTATATCTGCTATGCTTAAAGTCCCAAGACATCTCTTTGTAGACAAGAGTCAATGGAAATCTGCATATGATGATAGACCTCTACCTATAGGATACGGACAGACAATATCTCAGCCATACATAGTAGCTCTAATGACGGAAAGTCTAGAGATAAAGATGGGTGAGAAGGTATTAGAGATAGGGACAGGCTCGGGATACCAAGCAGCCATCTTAGCAGAACTTACTGATAAGGTCTACTCAGTAGAGATAATAGAAGAATTAGGTAAGAGGGCAGACAGAGTCTTAAAAAGCCTTGGATACAAGGTCAAGATAAAGATAGGTGATGGTTATAATGGTTGGGAGGAGTATGCTCCATTCGATGCCATTATCGTTACATGTGCCCCTGACCATGTTCCTCCACCACTTATCCAACAGCTTAAGGTAGGGGGAAGAATGGTAATTCCAGTCGGTCCTACCGGACTCTATCAGACATTATGGCTGATAAGAAAAGAAAAAGAAGATAAACTTATCTACAAAAACTTAGGGGATGTACTTTTTGTTCCTCTTGTCAGGCGATGAAAGAAGTATTAGACCTGCCAATATATAAAGAGCACTACTTGTAAGAAGAATAGATGTAAATCCAGTATAGATTGCTATTATAGTAGACAAGAATGAGCTCAAAACAGAGGCAACCCCGTTTATAGCCCAACACCAAGGAATAGTATCAATCGAATAATTTTTTACCTTCTCCAAAGCTAGAGGAAACGGCATTCCCATAAGAAACCCTAGGGGACCTATTGTGATAGCACATATAATCACCCTAAGGTAAAAGGGATACTTTAAGGAGAATTCTAATATAAAAGGCAAAGTTATAGAAAGACTCAAAAGAAAAACTCCTAAGATAAAAAGGATAGGGTATTTAATTAATCTAAGAGAACATATACTTCCGAAGCCAGAGGATAATAATAAAATAGCTAGGACTATAGAGAAAGAATAAGTAGGTTTCCCAAGATAGAGTATAAACTTTTGCATTATCGGAATCTCTACAAAAAGATATGCCAATCCTATAGCAAAGAAATAGAAAGATAAGCTATAAGTTTTATAGAATTTGGGAAGGGTCTCTTTTCTTAGAATAAATGGTAGCATAATTACAAAGATTGAAAAGAGTATTATTAAAAAGATTGCACCAATTATAATGATATATCCTGCTCCTCCAAATGGTTGCCAGGTTCTTCCCCAATTCTTTATTATTGTAGGGATCTGGTCCTTCTTAAAGAAATGAAAGAAAAATGGTCTATCATCTCTAGGCGGATCGATACGAAAAGGATAATTTCTCTGAAAATCTCTATCACTCAGTATTCTCTGGAAATATTCATAGTATATATCTTCAGGTAAGACATTAAATCTGTTTGTTTCAGAAGACTTAACTCCATAGAGAAACACTATATCGAATGCCATAGATTCTAAGAATCTTTTCACACTATCTATCTCACTAGCGGTGAATTCTCCTCTCTTCACTATGAAAGTCATTGTATTTAGAGTCCTAAAAGATATAACCCTCTTTTCTGGTTCTGTAACTCCAAGCTCTCTAAGCCCAGTAATTATGAGATTAAAAAGCCTTAACTCTTCTACAGGTGGCCTTTGTAGCCATCTAGTAAATAGGATTATACCATTAGGTTTTAGATGAGAATAGACTGACTTAAAACCTTCTACTGTATATTTATAGTTTTCTTTTAGAGAGTAAGAGCCAGAAGCAACCACATAAAAAGATTCTTCTAGAGAAAATTGGATAGCATCAAACATCTCTTGGCTCTGAGCAAGGTATATTCTAGGATATTCAACTACAAAACGGATATTTGGCAGATGTGAGAGGTATTTATTTAACACCTCAACCATTATAGGATTTTCAAAGACAACAGTTATATCGTCAACTTTTTTATTTAACGCCAAAACTATATCTAGACCTCCAACAGGTTCTACTATAAGAACTTTTGGGTTCTTTTTGAGTAGATACATAACTGATTGAGGTAAATAGTCAGTAAAATGGTTAGAAGTAACTATACCCTTTAGATTCTCACCATCTATAGTTATACCTATCCCTGAAGGTAATCTCCCTACATATTTATAGCTCAAACCAGGGGCATATCTTATAGTTGGCGACTCTACTATATCTATCCTCGAACTTACATTCCTATAGGTAGCTGAGATCTTAGTCTGAGGAATCTTGAGTAGTTGGGAAAGGTCTTTGTATGGAGAGAGTCTTACTGGAATCTCAAATGGCTTATAGATAAGGAGATAGACAAAAGTCAATAGAAATATAGTAGAGATAGTGCTATATCTTGAGTATCTACAGAGTAAAAGTGAAGCCAAAAAACCCAGTATAACACTTATCAACATTGCTCCAAATTCACTTAGTATAGGAAGAAATACTAATGTAGAGAGAGAACCAAGAGAAGCTCCTATAAATGTCATACAGTATAGAATGGAGTGCTCCTCAGAAAAGATAGTCAGAGAAAGAGATATGATTAATCCAGAAAAAAAGAAGGGGACCAAAAAAGAGACAAAATTAAGGAAAAAATAAAAAAACTGCAGTTTAGACCAAGGGATTTGGTATGGGTCAAATGGGAGTAAATTTACTTCCATATAGGTAAGGATAATAGATAATGGGTAGATTATACTCAGTAATTTAAGACGCATTAAACCATTACTTTTGTAAATATCTCTTTTAAAGAAAAGGTATGTACCGCCCATACCACTACCTAGGAGTGCTAATCCTACAATCAAGAATGCCCAATGATATCCGTGAGCTATTGAGAATACCCTAGTAAGAAATACTTCTAGATAGAGTTGAGAAAACGAAACCAATATTAAAGCTATGAAAAGAGAAAATTTATCCATTTTCACAATAACATTATACTATGTGATGGAGTCTGGAGTATAATATATTAAGGAAGAAAAATACATAATGACGGAGGGATAAAGGAACACAAGTATGAGACTAGTTAGATATCCAGGAAATCCGATACTTAAACCAACTTATAGTTGGGAAGAAGGTGGAGTATTTAATGCTGGAGCGGTATACTATAATGGTTTATTCCATCTATTATACAGAGCAGTATACGGAGAGAATAGATCAAATATAGGGTATGCAGTAAGCAGGGACGGATTTCACTTCTTTAAACTAGATAAGCCCGTTTTTGAACACGTTGGAGACTTTGAAACCTTTGGGGCGGAAGACCCTAGAATTACAAAGATAGGGGATACCTTCTATATGCTCTATACCGCATACTCGGACAGAGGGACTAGGGTGTCTTTGGCTAGCACAAAAAACTTTATAACATGGGAGAGGCATGGAGTGGTCTTGCCCGATGTAGATAACAAAGATGCGGTATTATTTCCAGAAAAGATTGGTAATAAGTATGTAATGTTACATAGAATACCTCCGGATATATGGATCGCCTACTCTGACGATCTTCTCCACTGGTATGGACATAGGATCATAATGAGTCCAAGAAAGGGTTACTGGGACAGTAAGAAGATTGGAGCTGGAGCTCCTCCAATAAAAACAGAGAGTGGATGGCTTCTATTCTATCACGGGGTAGATGAAGATATGGTCTATAGGCTCGGAGTAGCCCTTCTAGATCCGGAAGACCCAAGTATAGTATTAAAGAGACAAGAAGAACCTATCCTTGAACCAGAAAAGTACTATGAACTAGAAGGGATAGTCCCCAACGTAGTATTTACATGCGGAGCAGTAGAGGTAAATAATACTTATTATGTGTATTATGGTGGCGGAGACTATGTAATAGGGGTAGCTACAGTAAAGAAAGAAGAGGTGGATAGGTTTATAAAAGGATGAGGATAACCGTAAAAGTTAAACCGAATTCCGAAAGACAGAGCATTAAAGTAGAGAATGATATTTATACCATCAATCTAAATTCTCCCCCAATAGAAGGAAAGGCAAATAAAGAGCTGATAGAGGTCTTATCAGATTATTTTAATGTCCCTAAATCTAAGATAGAAATTGTAAGTGGTCATAAAGGTAGAGTGAAGATAATAGATATAAATTTGGAGGATTAGATGCCTGAACTACCTGAATTAGAGGTTCTTGTAAGTAAGTTAAGAGATAGGATAAAGGATAAAAAGTTAGGTAGACCTATCATAATAAACCCAAGAGTAATTAGTGGGGATCCAAACTTACTAGAAAACAAGACGATAGAAGATATAAAAAGGAAAGGTAAGTGGGTCTTATTCTCTCTTGAAGATGTCTATCTTGCTTTTCATCTAAGGCTCAATGGGTATATCTTCTTACTAGATTACAAAGAACCCGATGATTATGATTGTATAATTCTTCCCGTAGATGGAGAATATATCCACTTTGGAGACCCAAGAAGACTAGCCCAGATGAAGATAGTCAATGATATAAACTTCTTAATAGAAGAATTAGGGATAGATCCACTATCTAAAGACTTTACACTAGAATATCTAAGTAAGAACCTTAAGAAAAAGAAGAGTAATATTAAGACATTCTTGATGGATCAAGATATTATCTCGGGTATCGGGAATACATATGCAGACGAGATACTATTTTTAGCAAGAATAAGCCCGACCAGACCTTGTCAAAGCTTAAGCGAAGAGGAGGTAAAATCTCTATATAGTTCAATAAAGACAATACTTGAAGAGGCTCTCAAACTTGGTGGGACATCTACTGAAGAGTTTACAAATCTTATATCAAGAGAAAGAAGCTTTGAGCCGAAGGTTCACAGGCAAGAAGGAGAGCCCTGTCCTGTCTGTGGTACTCCAATAGTTATGGTAAAGATTGGTGGAAGAGGTACTTACTACTGTCCAAAATGTCAAAGATAAGCATAGTAGTTACCGGTACGATAGGAAGCGGTAAGAGTACTGTATGTAACTATCTTAAAGAGTTTGGTGCAGATTATATCTCAAGTGATGAGATAGCAAAGAACTTTATAAATAACGATAATAGGGTAAAAAATTTAGTTAGATACTTCTTTCCAGACTATGGCACTAAAGAATTTGTAGAAAAGGTCTTTTCTGATGAAAATAAAAGACATATATTAAACTCCATAGTTCATCCCTTTGTCCTAGGATATCTTAGAGAGTATAAAAGGGCTAATAGAGGAATTCTTGTCATAGAGATACCTCTATATATAGAGGTAAGGGCTTGGGATATAGGAGACATAGTCATAGTAACATACGCCTCTAAAGAGATTCTACTAGACAGAATTGTGAAAAAGTGGAATATCTCTACTAATGAGGCAGAAAAGAGATTGGCTTCTCAATTAGCTCAAGAGATCAAACTTCTCTTTGCAAATTATAAGATAGATACATCTATAAGTTTTGAATGTACAAAAGAGCAGACTAAAAAGCTCTGGGAAAGGTTAATTGCTCATATTAAAGAGTTTTAAAAGCCTACGCACGATAATAATCAAGATATAACCAACTATAGAACCTAATATAAATCCATTTAACGTCCTAAACAGAGTAAGAATTATTGGAGTATGTATATGACAGAAAGAGTTCATAATAGAAATAGGTGTTATTAGAGAGATAAGACTGAAGATAATTCCTAATTCTTTTCTTTTCTCTAAAAATTCTAAAGCCAAAAATATAGAAGGGTAACCTATAAGAAATTCCTGTGTCCTAGGTCTTACAAACATAAGTTGCTCAAGGGCAGACCTTATTTTCATTTCAAAGCCCCAGATTGCCTCTGAAGAGATATTACCTGTCCTAAGGATATAGAATACACCTCCACCCGCAAAAAGGAGTATTACTATAAGGCTTAAGACATTTAGAGGATAAGTCAATATACTGATAACGTAGTCTTTATAGACAAGATATATAACTATTATAAGCAGTAAGAACGGAATAATATGAGCAACCTTTACACCCATAAACTGGTCTAGTTGAAGCATAAAACTTGTTGAGGATAAACCTCCACCTATTATTATTCCTCCTACTAAACTTAGTAGAGTTATCTTAGCTACTTTAGAGATACTCTGCTCTTTTTTACCAGAAAAGATAATTAACCATATAGGAACTACAGGGAATATAGATGCTACCCCAAGGGCTAAGAGTTTCTTAAATATAGAGAAAGGAAGAAGAGTAACTATACCTCCCCATACTAAAGCTAGTATAGTTAATATCCAAACCAAAGAAGATGATAGTATATCTAAACCCACTAGGATTATAGAGATACCTATTCCCAGTCCCATGGAAAGGACTGCGGGTCTAAAACCTTTCCAATCTGGCAAAACGTCAGCCTCTCCAACTCTAAAACCTTCCTTTACCAATTCCTCTTTAATAGAAGAAACAAGCTTTATATTCTCTTCTATTAAAGATTCCTCTTCATAAAGGTTAAGAACAGGTCTAAGGTAGAGAAGCCTTACATTCCTTTCTCTAACTGCCCTAGTAAATCTTTCTACTATATCGTTAGGTTTTAGTTTATACATCTCTCCTGAGCTTGCAGAATGTAACCTTATAAAGTTCCCTCTTAAGTTTTTACTCAATACATCCATACCCTTTTGAGAAGTAAACTCTACAACCGCCACATTCAATTTATTCTCTCGTATTAGGGTAGTAACATCCTCCAAATATCTTGGATATCCAAGCACCTCTGTACCCTGAAATATCAATGCAGTAATAATGTCTTTATAGGGAAAGATTACTTCTAGCAACTTAGAAATTATTCTTTGATTTATATATGGCGTATTTAGAGGCCTAAATGCTACCCTATAACCTAATGACTTAGCGGTCTCTAAGAGAGAAGAATCTATATATCCACTAGGAAGGCTTCTTAGATTAGAGGGGGTAGTCTTCACTATAAAGACACTATTTGAATTATACTGAAATAGACTTACTTTCCCATAACCTATAAGGTCTTTAAGGACATCTATTCCCTTGGATATATCAAAGCCAGGTTTTACAATTATGTAAGTCTCAGAAGGATTACCTTGTCTATATAATGCAGATATTAATGGGTCTGAGTTTCCTGAGAGTATAAGCCTGCCGAGTTCTCTATAAGAGAATATTCCAACATAGTTTCTAGTCTCCAAATCCTGCCAATTCAAACTAGGAATACTTAAGGTAGTAGCACCTGCAGATTTTAGTTCCCTTAATAATTCATAGAAAGAGATCCCTTCTTGGAATGCTAAACTCTGAAAGTCGTCAGAGTCTATTATAATCTCAACACCATTATTCTTTCTCTCTAGAGAAAATCTCTTAGCTATAGAGATCAGAGGAAGCACTAAAGATACAACTAAAATTAAAATAACTACTCTTTTATCCATAGACACTTTATCCCCTCTCACTAATTTCTACTAAGTGTGAATATAATCCACCATTCCTTAGTAACTCTTCATGGGTTCCCATCTCAGTTATCTTTCCGTCCTGAATAACAATTATCCTATCCATCTCTTTTATAGTAGAGAGCCTATGTGCTATAACTATAGAGGTCCTTCCTTCCATAAGTCTCTGAAGTGCTATCTGTATAAGTTTCTCCGTTTCTGTATCTATATTGGAGGTTGCCTCATCTAGGACTAGTATCCTAGGATCAGCAAGTATAGCCCGAGCTATAGATATGAGCTGTTTCTCACCAACAGATATCCCTGCACCTCTCTCACCAAGTTCTGTATATAAGCCCTTAGGAAGCCTAGACAAAAGATTACCAAGACAAGCCAGCTCGCAAGCTCTCTCTACCTCTTCCTCTGTTGCATCTAATCTACCAAATCTTACATTCTCTAAGATTGTACCTGAAAATATGAAAGGTTCCTGAGGAACAACAGCTATAAGCTTTCTTAGGCTCTTATTAGATATCTTCTGTAAATCTATACCGTCTATTAGTATTCTTCCAGACTGAGGCTGATAAAACCTTAGTAATAAGTTGGTTATAGATGTCTTACCTGCTCCTGTAGGTCCCGCTATACCAATCTTTTCACTAGGTTCTATATGGAGGTTGAAGTCTTCAAGTATCAAACGATCTGGTTCATAACCAAAGTATACGTGTTCAAAGTCTATTCTACCTTCGATGTAGTCTATATCTATAGCAGATGGAGCATCCTTTATCTTTGGCTCTATATCAAGTATTCCAAATACCCTCTCAGCTCCTGCCATAGCAGACTGAAGGACATTATATATATTGGTAAGATCTTGAATTGGTCCAAAGAATCTGCCTAAGTAGTTTAAAAATGCAACTAGTGTTCCAATAGTTATTACCCCTTGAATTACTTTAGTCCCACCATACCATAAGATAAGGGCAGTCCCACAGGCAGATATAAGTTCTACCATAGGGAAATATATACCCGCAAGACGAACAGATTTCATAACCGCTTCTAAACTGTTCTGAGTAAGTCTATAGAAGTTCTCTGCACTCTCCTTAAAACGAGCAAAGACCTTAGTGACTTTTATCCCTGCCATACTCTCAGCAAAATTTCCGGTAACTATAGAAATACTAATCCTGACCATCCTATAGATATCTCTCATCCTCTTTCTAAACTCAAAACTCAAGATAAAAAGAATTGGTAACAACAGAAAAGTAAGTCCAGTAAGTGTAAGATTCATACTCAACAGTAAGATAATTATTCCTATAAGAACAAATCCATCACCGATAATTGTAGTAATCCCAGAACTTATAAGCTCTAATATAGCATCAATATCAGAGGTAAGACGAGATATCATCCTACCAACCTTTTCCCTATTATGATAGGAAAGGTCAAGTCTTTGAAGATGCGCAAAAAGGTCATTTCTCAGATTCAAGACAATAGTCTCTCCCATTCTTGTCATAAAGTAGGATTGAAGCCCTGAAAATAAAGAACTTGCACCAATACATATTAGATAAAATATCCCATAAGTTATAAGTCTCGGAAGGTTATTAAAGAGTAATGCCTTATCAATAGCTAATCTTAAGATATATGGTCTAGCTAGATCAGCAGCACTTGCTATAAGCATAAAAACTACTGTGATAAAGATCTCCTTCTTATGAGGAAGTGCTAGTTTAAATATCCTTCTAGCGAGTTTAGGATCATAAGCCTTACCTAGAACTTCTTCCTCTAATTCTATATCAGGCATTATCTTCACCTACCAATTGCATATGGTATATCCTGGCATATATACCATTCTTTTCTAAGAGTTCCTCATGAGTTCCTTCTTCTGCTATTCTTCCATTCTCCAAGACTATAATCTTATCTGCACTTCTTATGGTAGATAATCTGTGTGCAACAATAAATATAGTAGACTTCTTCCTAAAATCTTCTAGTGCTTTATGAATCAAAAGCTCTGTCTCAACATCGACACTAGAAGTAGCCTCATCTAGGAGGAGTATTGGAGGATTTATAAGGAGAGCTCTTGCAAGACTAATCCTCTGTCTCTCCCCACCTGAAAGAGTTACTCCACGCTCTCCGACCATAGTATCGTACCCTTGAGGAAGACTCATAATAAAATCATAGCATTGAGCCTTTTTACTTACCTCTATAATCTCTTCCATAGTAGCATTTGGTCTTCCAAAGGCAATGTTATTCCTTATAGTATCTGAAAACAGGAATGGTTCCTGAAATACCATCCCTATGTGCTTCCTAAGATGGTCTAAACCATACTTCCTTATATCTATTCCATCTATATAGATGGTTCCATGTTGCGGATCATATAATCTAGGGATAAGCTCTAAAATAGTGCTCTTTCCACAGCCGGTAGAACCAACTATAGCTATCGTCTCTCCAGGTTTAACTCTTAAGTTTATATCTTTAAGGACAGGATTATTCTTATCATAACCAAAGGTTACATGTTCAAAGATAACCTCACCTTTTATTGGTTTTAATACAGGCTTTTCAGGTTCAACCTCACGTGGCACATTAAATAGTTCTAATAATCGGTCTCTAGCTGCTACATACCTCTGAGAGAGGTTTACTATATGACCAACCGAACGCATAGGCCAGAGAAGCATTCCTACATAGGAATTAAAAGCTACCAACTCTCCAAGAGTAAGATTACCCTTTATTACTTGAACTCCACCATAAAGGAGTATAACTAGAAGACTTGAATTAGCAATAAAACCAATAAGTGGTGAATAAAGGGCAGATATTCTCGTAGCAGATAGGACCTTATTTAGGACACCAAAAGATTCCTTATTGAATTTCTCTATAACATAATCTTCTCTACCATAAGATTTAACAACCTTTATCCCGTATAAATTTTCTTCGGCTACCCTAGTCATAACTGCTATCTGTTGTTGAGTCTTTAGATGCAGAGGTCTTACCTTTCTAGAGAACTTCATAGTGGTTATAGAGATAAACGGCAATATCAATAGGACTATAAGTGCAAGCTGTATATTAGTAGTAAATATAAAATACATAGCCCCAAAGAAGAGGAGTAAAATCCAGAAGACCTGTATAAGTGCATGATTGATGAATCTCTTTACAACTTCTACATCACTAGACGCTCTAGAGACAAGCTCACCAATAGATGTCCTACCAAAATAGGAGGCTGGTACATGATGGAGATGTTCATACAACTCATCTTTGATAGCCTTTCCTATCTTCTCGGTAAAAAGACCACTTAAATTTCTCTGAATATAAGTCAGAAATCCTCTAATTATTGCTATCCCAACTATGATAACTGCATAACGGACAAGACTACTAGAATCTCCTTTGGTAAGGCTATCTATTCCTGACTGTAAGATACGAGGTGTAATAAGACTTAGCATAGTAGCAAATGTAAGTGCTACTATGCTAATAACTAAATATCTCCACCATCTAGATACATATCTAAGCAGAAACGTATCCATTGTATTCAACTAGATTATATGATAACATATAACAAAAATAAATCAACATCTGAATTGTTAGGAGAGATGTGCTAAATATGAGATCTAACGAGATAAGAGAAGAATTTTTGAAATTTTTTGAATCTAAAGGTCATCTAAGGCTTGCTAGTGCAAGTCTAATTCCAGATGACCCAACAGTACTACTCACCATAGCGGGGATGGTCCCGTTTAAGAGGTACTTTTTAGGGGAAACCCCACCTGCTAGACGTATAACAACTGTACAGAAATGTGTAAGGACCCCTGACATAGAAAGAGTAGGTTATACTAGAAGGCATTTAACATTCTTTGAGATGTTAGGTAATTTTTCATTTGGAGATTACTTTAAAAGGGAAGCTATCACATGGTCTTGGGAATTCTTAACAGGGATACTAAGACTTCCAAAAGAGAAGCTCTGGATAACAGTTTATAAGGATGATGAAGAGAGTATATCAATTTGGGAGAAGGAAATAGGAATTCCGCGAGATAGAATAGTCCGAATGGGAGAAGAGGATAACTTTTGGGCAATGGGTCCAGTAGGTCCTTGTGGACCATGCTCTGAAGTTATTTTCGACTTAGGTCTTGAGTTTGGATGTGGAAAACCTGACTGTAAAATAGGTTGTGACTGTGATAGATATTTAGAAGTCTGGAATTTAGTCTTTACAGAGTTCAATAGGGAGGAATCGGGAGAACTTTCTCCCCTACCAAGGAAGAATATAGATACAGGAATGGGTTTAGAGAGATCAGCATTTGTAGTGCAAGGTGTCGGCTCAGTCTTTGAGACTGATTTGTTCCAGCCAATAATAGAATATCTAGAAGAGATAACAGATAAGGGATATAAGGAGAGTAAAGAGAATACTTACAACTTTAATGTAATAGCGGACCATTCTAGGGCTATAACATTTCTTATAGGCGATGGGGTAATCCCGAGTAATGAAGGAAGAGGGTATGTATTAAGGCGTATACTTAGAAGAGCAGTAAGATATGGGGTAAAACTTGGATTGAATTCTTCCTTCCTTTACAAAGTGGTTCCATTAGTAATATTTCTAATGAAGGATGCCTATCCGGAGCTAGAAAAGGAAGAAGAGCTTATAGTGAATATAGTAAAGAGGGAAGAGGAAAACTTCCTCTCTACTCTCCAGAGGGGCTTAGAGAGGTTAGAAGATATAATAGAGAAAGAAGGTTATATATCTGGAGAAGAGGCATTCAGACTTTATGATACCTATGGATTTCCGCTAGAGCTTACTATAGAAATAGCTAGAGAAAGAAATGTAGAAGTAGATACAGAAAAATTTAACCAGATGATGGAGGATAGTAGAGAAAAAGCAAGAGCCAGTAGAAAAAAAGTACTTCTTACTGCTACTAGAGAAGACTTAGCTACTAAATTTGTTGGATATGATACATTAGAAGAAAATGGAGAGGTAATTTATCTAAGCAAAGATGATAATCCTGTAGAAGAATTATCTAAAGGAGAAACAGGAGAGCTTGTTACAGACATTACACCATTCTATGCAGAAAGTGGCGGACAACTTGCAGATAAAGGTACAATTTTAACAGATAGTGCTAAAGTCAATGTGATAGATGTACAGAAGAAGGGTAATGCTATCTACCATAAAGTAGAAATAATAGAAGGCAAGATATCTCTAGGTGACAAAGTCTATCTAAAAGTTGACAAAAGTAGAAGACAAGCTCTAGCTAGAGCACATACAGGAACCCACTTATTACATTCAGTTTTAAGAAAGAACTTGGGGGACATAGTAAAGCAAGCTGGGTCTCTTGTAGACACAGACTTTCTCAGGTTTGACTTTGTATATTTCGAAGATATAACTCCAGATACTAGGGATCTCCTAGAGAGTGAGATAAATAGACACATAAGAGAGAATCTTCCTGTACATATCGAGGAGCTTCCTTTAGAAGAGGCTCTCAAGAGTGGAGCTATAGCATTATTTGGAGAAAAGTATGGTGAAAATGTAAGGGTTATTAGTATAGACACTATAAGTAAAGAGCTCTGTGGTGGCACACATGTAAATAGGACAGGGGAGATTGGAGCTTTTATAATAAAGGATATATACAGTATAGGAACGGGGACAAAGAGAGTAGAAGCCTTAGTTGGAGAAAGAGCACTTAAGTTCATTCAAGAAGAAAGGGCATTAATTGAAGAAATTGCAAGTATCTTAAATAGTAATCTAAATGAGATTATACCTAGCATAAAGAAGAGAGAAGAAGAAATAGACTCTCTTAGAAGATACATTCAGAAGATAGAAGATTCGCTAGCAGAACTCTTAGCAGAAAAACTTGTAGAGGATAGAATAACATTAAATGGAGTAAATATAGTTGGATCATTAATAGGAGACTTTTCTATTGAATTTCTAAGGACCATAGGAGACAAAGTAAAAGAACAGCTACCAAATTCTGTAATACTTCTTGGAGCAAAGGACGGAGAAAGACTAAGAATTGTCCTTATGGTATCTAGAGAACTAGTTGGAAAGGGGTTAAAGGCAGGAGAACTTATAAAAGAAGTAAGCAAGCTCTTCGGCGGTAGCGGAGGAGGAAAAGAAGAGCTCGCTCAAGGTGGAGGTAAGCTAACCACATCATTTGATAGTGGTATAAAGAAACTAAGAGAGATTATAGAGGAAAAGCTTAAATAACTAGAGTATATACTTAGATATATCTTTTTCCTTAAGAATACTAGAGAGCTTTTCCTCTACGTATTTTTCATCTATAATGACTTCTCCATTACCTATATCAGGGGCATTAAATGAAATATCCTCTAACACTTTCTCTGTAACAGTATATAGTCTCCTTGCCCCTATATTCTCTAACTCTTCATTTAGCTGAAAAGCCCTCTTTGCTATAGCATAGATTGCTGACTCTGTAAATTTAAGGTTAATTCCTTCAGTGGCTAATAGCATTGTATATTGTTTTATAAGAGCATTCTCAGGCTGAGTTAGTATCCTTACAAAATCTTCTACCTTTAGAGGTTCAAGCTCAACCCTAATAGGAAATCTTCCCTGTAGTTCAGGTATAAGGTCACTGGGTTTTGTCTCGTGAAATGCACCTGCACCGATAAAAAGTATATAATCAGTCCTTACCGGTCCATATCTGGTATTAACAGTAGAACCTTCCACTATAGGTAGAAGATCTCTCTGAACCCCTTCTCTAGAGACATCAGGTCCTGCTCCCCTTTCCCTACCAGCAATCTTATCCATCTCATCTATGAATATAATTCCCGACTGTTCAGCCCTAGTAACCCCTTCCCTAACTGCGCTCTCTTCATCTATAAGTTTTTTAGCCTCTTCCTCTTCTAGGATCTTTAGAGCCTCTTTGACAGTTGTCTTTCTACGTGTCTTCTTCTTGGGAAGTATACCATCAAAGATATTCTGCATATTTATCCCTAAGTCTTCCATACCTGTTCCGCTCAGTATATTGAAAAACGGAGCAGAGGAGCTCTCTACTTCTATCTCTACTACGACATTATCTAATAAACCCTTCCTTAAATCTATTCTAGCCCTTTCTCTCTTCTCTTTTATCTCTGGAGGAACAATCTTACTCTGACTTCTAGTAACCCCTTGCAATAACATCTCAAGAGGATTAATAGGCTCATAACTCTGGGTATCTGGGAAAAGATATTCTAAAAGCCTGTCCTCAGCAAATACCTTAGCCTGAGCTCTAACCTTCTCCATTTCTCTTCGCTTTACTGTCTGTACAGATACCTCTACTAGGTCCCTAACCATAGAGTCTACATCTCTTCCTACATATCCAACCTCGGTAAATTTAGTAGCTTCTACTTTAACAAATGGGGCATCAACTATCTGAGAAAGTCTTCTTGCTATTTCGGTCTTACCAACTCCAGTGGGTCCTATCATTAGGATATTTTTAGGAGAGACTTCCTTCCTAAGCTCTTCAGGGAGCCTCATCCTACGAATTCTATTCCTTATAGCTATAGCTACCGCCTTTTTTGCCTGTTCCTGCCCAACTATATATCTATCTAACTCTCTAACTATCTCCTTCGGTGTAAGCTCGTGATTATTCAACTCAATTCACTTCCTTTTTAAGATTTTCTATCTTATTATAACAGTATTTAGATATCTTTCATACTCCTTTTCCCAAACTTCTACATCCATAGGGTTATATACTACCGTTTCAAAAGAGTTCCTTATAAGGTTTCTTCCTTCTTCTAAATCTTTAATAGCACCCTTAACCATAGCCTGTACCATAATATTGCCCATTGCAGTTGCCTCTACGGGCCCTGTATGTACTGGAATACCTAAGGCATTAGCAGTAAACTGAGAAAGGAGAGTATTCTGAGAGCCTCCTCCTACTATATGTAGGACATCTATATCCTTCTTTATAAGACTCTTTAACTTCTCAAAAACTTCCTTATACTTGAATGCAAGGCTTTCTAAGACACATCTAGCTATCTCTCCTTTTGTTTCAGGTACCCCCTGTCCTGTCCTCTTGCAAAAATCTCTTATTGCAGTAGGCATATCAGGGGGGTTAAGAAAGACCGGATCATCAGGATCGACAAAGAACTTAAATGGCTTAGATTCCTCTGCTAGTTTGACTATCTCACCATAAGATAAACTATATCCTTCCCTCTCCCAAGATCTCCTGCATCCTTGGAGGAGCCATAGACCACTTATATTCTTTAAGAATCTAAAGGTCTTATTAACACCACCTTCATTTGTAAAGTTAGCATCCATAGACTCTTTATTAATTATTGGCTCTTTTATCTCTACGCCCATTAGGGACCAAGTTCCAGAGCTTATATAAGCCCAATTTTCTCCTTTTGCAGGAACAGCTGCCACCGCTGAACCGGTATCATGCTCAGCAGGGGCAACAACAGATATGTCTCCTATACCTAGCTCTTCCTTTATATCCTTTAAAATACTCCCAAGGTTAGTTCCTGTAGGCATAATCTCTGGCATAATCTCTATAGGTAAGCCAAGAGAATTAAATATCTCTTTACTCCAAGTGTCATTTATTGGATCGTATAGTTGAGAAGTTGTAGCGATGGAGAATTCTGTGCTGATCTTTCCAGTAAACATAAAGTTAAAGAGATCAGGCATAAAAAGGAGTTTGTATATCGACTTAAATAGAGGAGAATCTTCTAGGAGCATACTGTAAAGCTGAAAGATAGAGTTTATCTGCATAATCTGTATCCCGGTTAGAGAATAAAGTTTCTCCTTAGGGAGAATCTCAAAAACTTTCTCGGGAACCCCATCAGTCCTATGATCTCTATAACATACAGGCAAACCAACTAGCTCATTATTTTTACTAATAAATCCGAAATCTACTCCCCATGTATCTATTCCTAGGCTCTCAATATCTGGAAATTCTCTAACTCCATTTAATAGCCCTAACTTTAATTCTTGAAACATCTGTGTAACATTCCAATATAGGCGACCTATAATCCTCACTGGTCTATTTATAAATCTGTGCACCTCTTTAAGAGTAATCTTATCTTCTTGTAAAATTCCGACAACAGCCCTACCGCTTTCAGCACCTAAATCAAAGGCTAGAAAGGTCCTTCTATCCATAATACTTTCCCTCCTCTATCTATTGTGTGATTTATCTTAATTATAGCAGAGTATTAAGGATTTTAAAGCCTAAGGCTTGTTTAGTTATAGAATTGTGATAACATTAATATTAAGTTCATTCTATCAGGAGGTAAAAAGGATGAAAAGCTATGAGAAGAGATATGAACTTTTAAAAGAATCCCTTAGAGAAAAAGGGATAGATATAGATGAGGTAAAAGAAAAATTAAAAAAACAGAGGATAGAGACTCCAAGTTGGGCTTATGGAGATTCTGGAACAAGATTCTACGTCTTCAAGCAAAAAGGATCAGCTAGAAATGTCTGTGAGAAATTACAAGATGCGGCAGAGGTACATAGACTTACTGGTATTTGTCCTACAGTAGCACTACACATTCCTTGGGACTATACTGATAACTGGGATGAATTATTAGAATATGCAAAAGCTCTAGGAGTAAGACCCGGTGCTATAAATCCAAATCTATTCCAAGATGACGATTATAAACTTGGAAGTCTATGTAATCCAGATAAGAAGATAAGAGAAAAGGCTATAAATCACGTCTTAGAGTGTATAGATATAGCCAAGAAATTGGGATCAAGAGACATCAGTCTATGGATATCAGATGGCACAAACCATCCTGGTCAGGATGATATAAGAGATAGGAAACACAGATTAGAAGAATCCCTAAGGGAGATCTATAAGCATCTAGAAGATGGGATGAGACTTCTTATAGAGTATAAATTCTTCGAACCAGCATTTTATCTAACTGACGTAGGGGATTGGGGAATGGCATATCTCCTTTCAACCAAATTGGGACCTAAAGCTATGGTCTTAGTAGACCTAGGTCATCATCCGTTAGGGACAAATATAGAACAGATAGTAAGCTACCTTATAGATGAAGGAAAACTTGGTGGATTTCATTTTAATGCCAAGAAGTATGCGGACGATGACCTAACTGTAGGATCAATAAATCCATACGAATTATTCCTTATCTATAATGAGTTAGTTGGGGCAGAAGAAGAAGGTTTAAAGCTTGATGTAGCTTATATGATTGACCAGAGCCATAATATAAAACAAAAGATAGAAGAGATGCTACAGAGTGTAGAAAATATTCAAAAGGCTTATGCAAAGGCATTGATAGTAGATAGGAAATCCCTAAGAAAGTATCAGCTAGAAGGCGATGTGGTAAGTGCAGAAAAAGTATTAACAGATGCATTTGAAACTGATGTAATGCCAATAATATATAAGGCAAGAGAAGAGCTAGGGGTTCCCTTAGATCCTATATCTGCCCTAAGAGAAAGCGGATATCTAGAGAGGATAAAAAGGGAAAGAAGTTAAAGGGCGGGTATACCCGCCCTTATTTTTATCCTCTAAAAGCTATGGCTTCTATCTCTAGTCGAACACCTCTAGGTAATTCTTTTACTGCTACTGTGCTTCTAGCAGGAGGATCTTTTTTAAAGAAGGCTTCGTAAGCCTCATTGAACTCTTTGAAGTCTTCCATACTGGTGAGAAAGACTGTAGTCTTAACTATTGAATCTAAAGTTAATCCCAACTCTTCCAATATAGCACCGATATTTTTTATAACCTGTTTAGTAGCCTCTTTAATGTCTATCTTAACTTCTCCTGACTCTGGATCTACAGGAATCTGACCAGATATAAAGACAAAGTCTCCAGCCAAGATGGCTTGAGAATAAGGGCCAATAGCTTTTGGAGCCTTATCTGTTGATATTACCTTTTTCATATCTCGACCTCCTTGAATTAAATTGTCCCAAATTACTATAATATTTTCTCATATGTTTGTATAATCTGCAATTTTGCTGTATAATTAAGCTATGCATATGGAAGAAGAACTTATCAATTCATCACTTAAGTTTAGCGGTAATCTCATAAAGGTAACAGTAGATGAGGTAAAGACCCCTGAAGGGAATACAGCTACTAGAGAGGTTGTAATACATAAGGGGGCTGTCGCAGTCTTACCTATGATTGACAATAAGATATTACTAGTAAAACAGTATAGACATCCAGTAAAGGAGATTCTTTGGGAGATACCTGCCGGAGTTTTTAGAGAAGGAGAGACCCCAGAGGAATGCGCTATAAGAGAACTTAGAGAGGAAACAGGGCTATCCCCTTTAAACTTAGTAAAGTTAGGAGAGATATTTGTAGCTCCAGGATACAGCACAGAAAAGATATATCTTTTCTATGCAGATAAGTTTGTCCCTTCGCCTCTACCTAAGGATAAGGATGAACTCATAGAGTTAGGAGAGTTTGCTATAGATACTTTTAAAGAGATGGTAGAAGAAGGTAAGATAAAAGACAGTAAGACTTTAGCAGCCTTCTGTCTTTATCTGCTAAAGAGATGAGAGTATTCTGTGATTTACACATTCATATAGGTAGCACATCTAGGGGGGAAGCGGTCAAGGTAACAGGGGCTAAAAATCTTACATTTGGCAACATAGCAAAGGAATGTAAAGAACGAAAAGGGATTCAGATTGTAGGAATTGTAGACTGTGCTTCTCCAGTAGTTCTAAAAGACATTGATGAGTTAGTAAAAGCAGGAGAAATAGTCGAAATTGCCGATGGTGGATTCCTATTTAGAGATGAAATCTTAATAATACCTGGCTCTGAGGTTGAAACTACTGAAGCCAATGGGGGTAATTCCCACCATATAGCCTTTTTCCCAACTCTAGAAGATATAAAAAGATTTAGTAGATTTCTATCTAAACATGTAACAAACATAAACTTTAGTACACAGAGGTGCAGATTACCTGCCCAAAGGATTTGGGAAGTTACAAATAGTCTAGATGGAATTCTTATACCAGCTCATGCATTTACCCCTCACAAGAGTGTATATGGTAATTGTTATCCAAGGCTATCACAGATATTTAAAGATAGCGCATTAGACAAGATACCTGCAATAGAATTAGGTCTTAGTGCTGACACTGACCTAGCAGATAGGATAGCTGAGCTATCAAAATTTTCATTCTTGAGCAACTCGGATGCGCATTCTCTAAACAGGATAGGAAGAGAATACAATATTGTAAAGATAGAGAAGCCTTCATACAAAGAGGTATTATTAGCACTACTTAGGAAGGAAGGTAGAATGGTAGTTGCCAATTATGGCTTAGACCCCAAGTTGGGGAAATATCATAGAAGTTTTTGTCCTCTATGTGACCGTATAGCGGTGGAGGATCCTCCCGTTACTGTATGTAAAAATTGTGGTAATGAAAATATGGTCATAGGTGTTTTGGATAGAATTACTATGATACAGGACTATCCAGAACCTAGGCATCCTGAACATAGACCTCCTTACCATTATCAGGTCCCTCTAGAATTTGTTCCCGGAATAGGAGATAAGACATATGATGTGCTTATAAAGACCTTTGGTAGTGAAATGGGCGTCTTACACGAAGCTAGTGAGGAAGACTTATCTAGAGCTGTAGGTAGAGACCTGGCAAGGCTCATTATAAAGGCGAGAGAAGGAACATTAAAATTAGCTCCTGGAGGGGGAGGAATATATGGAAAGGTTGTTGAAGAAAAGAAACAGAGACAGCTATCACTATTCTGACGACTACTATATAGAGAAGTTTCTTTCCTTTTTACTCTATGAGAGAGGCTATTCCAAGAATACCCTTTCTTCTTATCGGGTTGATCTTACAGAGCTTTCTCAATTTTTAGAAGAAAGGAATAGCTCTCTGATAAAAGCCACGAAGGAACATATAGCTCAGTTTATAAATATGCTTTCTGAAAGAGGTTTTACAAATAATACAATAATAAGAAAACTGGCATCTATAAGGACATTCTTTAAGTATCTATTAAACGAAGGGATAATTGAGGAGGACCTAGTTTCTTTCTTAGATACTCCAAAAAAAGAGAAGAAGATACCAAAGGTATTATTTGAAGACCAGATAAAGAAACTATTAGAACAGCCACTACTCCAAGAAGAAGAATATGCTAGAGAGAGGTCTATCTTAGAACTCCTCTATTCTTGTGGACTAAGGGTAAGTGAGATAGTAAATCTAACTATTAATGACGTAAATCTAGAGGACGGTTTTGTAAGAGTAAAGGGTAAGGGGAATAAAGAGAGAATAGTACCTCTGGGGTCAAAAGCGATATCTGCCCTTAGAGAATATCTGAGGCAGAGAAGACATATAAAGGAAAGGAGATTATTCTTAAATAGCAGAAACAAAGGATTAACAAGACAAACCATCTGGCTTATAGTAAAACAGTTTGCCAATAATGTAGGCTTAGACATAAGCCCTCATACCTTAAGACATTCATTTGCTACCCATCTCTTGGATAATGGAGCAGACCTAAGGGTTGTGCAAGAACTCTTAGGACACTCTAGTATCTCTACTACTCAGATCTATACGCACGTATCTAACAGGAGACTAAAGGAGGAGTTTGAGATGGCTCATCCTAGAGCTATAGAAAGGAGAGAGATATGATATTAAAGGGTAAAAGAGTAGCGGTATTTAATGTGGCTAATAAAAAGAGTATAGCATGGGCTATAGCCCAATCTATAATAAACTACGGGGGAGAAGTCATAATAGGTTATCAGAATGAGAGATTTAAGGAGAATATAGAGGAACTTATAAGTAACTTAACACCTAAACCTTTGATAGTAGAATTTGATGTTAGTAATGACGAAAAGATAGAAGAGGCAAAAAAGAAGATAAAAGACGAAGTAGGTAAGATCGATGGGTTAGTTCACTCTATAGCTTATGCACCTACAGAAGCCTTAAAATCTCCATTTATAGAGACCACTAGAGAGGCATTTAGGACTGCATTAGAGATAAGCACGTATTCTTTTATTGCTATGTCTAGGATATTTAGGGAATTAATAAACCCTGGCGGTTCCATAATCACTTTGACCTACTATGGTTCAGAAAAGGTAGTACCAAACTACAATGTGATGGGTATAGCTAAATCAGCTTTAGAATCCAGCGTAAGATATATAGCATACGAATTAGGGGAAGATAATATAAGAGTAAACGCAATATCACCTGGACCGCTGAGCACCCTAGCTGCAAGAGGTATATCTGGTTTCATAGATATGCTACAACTTCACAGAGAAAAAGCTCCCCTTAAAAGAAACATCGAACATAGAGAAGTAGGAGATACTGCGGTCTTTCTACTTAGCGACCTTAGTTCAGGTATAACAGGAGAAACAATATATGTAGATGCAGGATACAATATAATGGGGATGTAGAGCTCTCCTTAGAGCTCTACTCCATTTTTCTCAATCACTTCTCTATAGTAATAGCCACTTCTCTTTATAATTCTTGTTTGAGTAGGATAATCTATATAGACTATACCAAAGCGCTTTGTATAGCCAAATGCCCATTCAAAATTATCCATAAGGGACCAGACAAAATAACCCTTCAAATTCACTCCATCTTTTATAGCTCTATATGCCTGGTAGAAATGTCTTCTTAGATAATCTTCCCTCTTTGGGTCATCAACTTTTTCACCAATCAGTTCATCTTTAAAAGCAGCACCATTCTCTGTTATATATAGAGGAATATCTCCATACTCTTTCTTTATAGACGTTAAAAGTTCATATAGCCCTTCAGGATATATCTCCCAACCCATCTCGGTCTTATTGGTAGTTGGTTCTATAGTACGAGCATTAATAATGGGAGAATTAGGATCATATGTGACAATATTTCTTGTGTAGTAGTTGACCCCTAAAAAGTCTATCTTTGAGTTTATCTTCTCCATATGCTCAGGATCAGCATCAAAACTAATCTTATTCTCCAAAAGGATATCAATAAATTCTTGCGGAAAAGAACCTCTAAGTATTGGGTCAAGAAACCACCTATTCCACATAAGGTCCATCCTCTTAGCAGAAAGGACATCCTCTTCTCTATTAGAGGCAGGATGCATAGGGGTAAGATTCAAAGTTATACCAATCTGTCCTTTAAGCCCTAAAGCTCTATAAGCCTCGACAGCTAAACCATGGGCGAGAAGTGCCGAATATGTAGTCCTAATTGCTAAAGAGAAATCTCTCCTTCCAGGAGCGTGTATACCTATGCCATAACCCAGATAGGTAAATACCGCTGGCTCATTAAGAGTAATCCAAAAAGGTATCGCATCGTCTAATTCTTTGAAAAGAGTATAGGAATAATCAGCAAAGTACTTACTAGTATCAAGATTCCCCCACCCACCTTTTTCTTCTAAAGCCTGTGGAAGGTCCCAGTGATAGATAGTAGCAAATGGAATAATACCTTCAGAATGTAAGGCATCGACTAGTTTCTTATAAAAGTCTAATCCTTTCTTATTTATAGCTCCTTTACCTTCTGGAAGTATCCTAGGCCAAGATATAGAGAACCTATAACCCTTAAGACCAAGATACTTCATAAGCTTTATGTCTTCAAGATATCTACGATAGTGATCGCACGCTACATCTCCATTAGTACCATCTATTATATTACCAGGAGTATGTGTGAATATATCCCAAATAGAAGGACCTTTACCATCCTCATCAAAAGCTCCTTCTATCTGATAAGCAGAAGTAGCACAACCCCAAATAAAATCTTTCGGAAACTCATAAATCATCTTTTTCACCTACCTTTCTCTGTCAAACTTAAAGGGATTAGGTAAAAGGTCAGCCAATTTATACTTTTCCAATTTTCCATCTTTAGAGGAGACAATAATCTCTAAGTCTTTACTAGAAAATTCGCTCATAACTTGAAGACATGCACCGCAAGGTATAGGGATAGAGTTATCATCTGAAATAATTACTATCTTAGTAAAACTCTTCTCCCCTTCTGATATCCCCTTAAAAATAGCTACTCTCTCTGCACATGTAGTAAGTCCAAAAGACATATTCTCAACATTACAACCTGCATAAAGCTTCCCCGAAGACCCTTCTACAACAGCACCTACTTTATATCTCGAGTAGGGAGCATACGCATTTTGCAATACCTCCCTAGCCATATCAATCATCTTCTTCTCTTTCATCTTCTTCTCCTCTATCTATCTTTTTTATCCTTAGCTTTGTAATCCTTCTCCCTCTAACCTCTTCTACCCTAATCAATACACCATCATATTCAACCTCTTCACCTGTCTTAGGTATATGACTTATACGGTCATATACAAAGCCGGCTATTGTATCCGTCTCCTCTGCAGGGAGCTCTACTCCAAGCATCTCATTCAGTTCTTCAAGATTCATTCTACCGTCCACAATGAGCTCACCAGGAGCGATCTCTTTCACCATAGATTCTTCATCTATATCATACTCGTCCATTATTTCTCCTACCAGCTCCTCGAGTATATCTTCTATGGTTACTAGCCCAGCAGTACCGCCATACTCATCTATTATGATAGCCATATGAATCTTCTGAGCTCTCATCTCTCTAAAGAGTTCATCGATTGGTTTAGTCTCAGGCACATAATATGGAGCTCTCATAATTGACCTTAATGGGGGAGGATTTTTTATGCCAAAATATTTTAGTAGATCCTTAGCATACAAGATACCTACTATGTTATCTATAGTCTCTTCATAGACAGGAATCCTAGAATGTCCACTCATATTTATCGTATCTATAACTTCTTCAAAGGTCGAATTGACATCTAAAGCCACTATATCAACTCTGGGAACCATAACTTCTCTAGCCAAAGTCTCAGAGAACTCAAATACACCCTCTATAATTTCCCTTTCCTCCTCTTCTATTATCCCCTCCTCTTCTCCTATATCTACTAAAGTCTTTATCTCTTCCTCAGTCACAAATGGCTCAGGATTTACTAACTTAAGCCCAAAGAATCTGAGTATTAGATTGGCTATTGTTGTCATAACTATAGCTACAGGAGAAAAGATCTTATGGAGTAAAGAGAGAGGGATAGCAGTAAATAGAGCTACCTTCTCTGCTCTCTGAAAGGCATAAGACTTAGGGGTTACTTCGGCAAAGATTAGTATTAGAAAGGTAGAAATAATTGTAGAGATTGGGATAGCCCAACCCGGATTTAAATTTAGACCACCTAACCATCTGAAAATTACAGCGGTTAAGAGTGCAGTCAGGGCATTTTGGGCAATATTATTCCCAAGAAGTATAGTAGAAAGAAGTCTAGTAGAATCTTTTAGAAGATTGTTTAACCTCTTTGCCCTTTCATCCCCCTCATTCTCTAACTGTCTAAGTTTTGCCTTACTTACTGCTGTTATAGCAGTCTCAGAACTCATAAAATACGCAGAAAAAGAAAGGAAAAGGAACATCAAGATATAGTCAAGCCAGAAACTACCACCGCCTTCCAATGAATCATTTCCCTCCTACCTAAGAAGAAATTTAAAGATTGTTAACATTACTATTATACCTAAAAAAGATCCTAATATCACTTCTCTTATAGAATGAATCTTCCCTTCAACCCTACTCTGAGCAACCATTATAGCAAGGATAAAACCCAAGATACTTACCGCTAAAGAGTTAGAAAGATAAACAATAGCGATAGCTATACTAAAAGCCACAGCAGAGTGCCCACTAACAATCCCACCTCTTAAAAACTTATCCCCTGCCCAGCTTTTAATGATTATAACCGCTATTATTACCAAAATAATTCCTGCAACAATTAAATGATAGGGAATTGACCTTAATGCTCTAACAGTAAGTTTAAATGGTATCTCTAGATGTGGATAGAATATAAGATAACCTATGACCACCGAAGATATAACCGCAATTAAAACTGCACCAGCAGATACATCCTTAACAAACTTTATCCTAGGATCAAAATTATCATTTACTACGTCTAAGAGCTTCTCAATAGCAGTATTAAAAAGTTCCGCAGAGAGAACTAATGTCACAACAAAAAAGAGTATAGCCAACTCTACCCTAGTAAAGTTCAAAATTATACCACACAGAATAACAATCCCCGCGAAGAGGATATCTAATCTAAAGTTCCTCTCCTTCTTAAAAGCTGATACTATTCCCTGTATAGCCAAGTCAACACTTTCTGTAAAGGACCGTGTCTTTGACATAATTTATGCTAGAAGTTTCTCAACAATTTGCATCATAGTATTATAACCTTCCTCATCCTCATCATTATAACCCAAAAGGTGTAAAAGACCATGTAAAGCCAAAAACTTTACTTCTCTCTCTAAGTCCCATCCTTGCTCTTCTGCCTGCTTAAGAGCTGTATCTAGAGATATATAGATATCTCCCCATAATTGAGCTTCATCCATAGAAAAACTAAGCACATCAGTTGCAGAATCTATACCTCTGTAATCCCTATTAAGATTCTTAATATACTCATCATTAGTTAAAACTATATTTACTTCTTTCGCTTTAACATTAAGCTCTCTAAGTTTCTCTCTAATAAATCTCTTTAATTTACTCTTGTTAAACCTTATATCTGGATGTATGTTAATTACTTCTAGGGACAATAACTCTTGCCTCCCTCTGTAAGTCAGGGTACTCTATCCTAGGATGAAAAAGCCCATTTAAGACCTTAATAAACGATTCAGCTATAGTATTTATATCTCTAAGAGTAAGGGGACTATCGTCTAACTGTCCATCATTCAAGCGTTCCTCTATTATACTCCTAACAGTATCCTCTATCTTCTGAGGGGTAGGATGATCAAGAGACCTAACTGCTGCCTCTACAGCATCTGCCAACATAACTATGGCAGTTTCTTTACTCCTAGGCTTTGGTCCTTTATACCTATAATCTTCTTCCCTTACACTATTAGGATTCTCTTTTAGTGCCTTATGGTAAAAGTATGAGACTAAGGATGTTCCGTGATGTTCCCTTATAAAATCTATTATCTGTTCTGGAAGTTTATACTGTCTAGCTAGCATAACCCCGTCATCTACATGCTGTAATATAATAAGTCTGCTAAGATTAGGAGGTAATCTGTCGTGCAAGTTTTCTCCACCTAGTTGATTTTCTATAAAGAAGTAAGGTCTTCTAACTTTACCAATATCATGATAATAAGACCCTGCCCTAATAAGAGGAAGGTTAGCCCCTAAGGCTTCCCCTGCTGATTCTGCTAGATTACCTATGAGGACAGAGTGATGATAAGTGCCTGGAGCTTCCAACATAAGCCTCTTCAATAAAGGCTGGGTAAAGTTTACTAATTCTGTAAGTCTAATTGGGGTCAAAATCTGAAATAGATGTTCAAAGTATGGCATTAGTCCAATAGCCAGAATAGAGGACAGTAAACCTGAGCCTAAGGCGTATACTGTATTTAAAATGATACTTCTTAAGTCCCCATATCCTATTAAAGAGATAGCTCCTACCCCAATAACTTGAGTTAGAGATATCAGTAATCCAGCCCTTGTTAAGTCTCCTCTTTGGGTAATATCTTTAGTAGCCAAGGTCCCTACTATAGAACCTATAAATAGAGGTAAATAGAATCTTAATATGTCTGGGTTGGAGACATTGGGTACTATACCTGAAAAGACTAGAATAATAACTGAAAGTCTATAATCTAACAAGACCGTAGATAGTATTGATATGGTAGCTAGAGGAATCAGGTATATAGATAAAAGAGAAAACCCTTTGACAAGAACTAAGCCAATAATTAGAATAATCGCTATCAAGCAGTTTAGATGAACAGCACTATATATATTGGGAGTATAACTTTTGATAAACCCTATAACTACTAACTCACTAAGAAGTAATATTATACCGAGCCCAATAATACCAAGTATATTAGGTTGACTTCTAGTAAGGCCTAGGGCGTCTAGATATTTCATATGTTCCTTAGTTACTATATCTCCTCTTCTGACAATGACTTGACCCTTTAGAATTCTATACTTTATAGGCTGGATAGAGTTTTTAGCCTCCTCCTGACGTCTTAAGGTCTCTTCAACATTAAGAAAGAGATTTGGTCTAATAAAATATCTAGATATAGTGATCGAGATATCTTTTAAATCTTGAGGTATATCAATATTAGAAACTTCATTTTGGATAAGCTGGTCCACCAAACTAAGATTCTGTGGAGATATACCTTTACTCAAAACTCTTCTAACTATCTGAACCACAATACTTCGTAATTTATTTATCTGGTCTCTTCTAAGAGAAAAAAGGACCCTAACTATATCGTCGGTTAATTTTATAGGTAATATCTTCTTCAGCTCTACAAAATCTTTGACTTGAGCCCTTTCTAAGGTATTAAAGAAACGGGAAATCTCATCTACAGCTTGGAGTTCTACCATAGTGTCTAACTCATAGACAGGTTTTACCTCTCTAACTGCCTGTTCCTTAAGCTGTTCTGTCCTTTCCACATCGACAAATTCTATGGTCCTAGGAGAAATAATATCTGTAGGGGCAACCTGTCCTACGCTAATACTTACTGAAGTAGGTAAGAAATCGAATATAAGGACACCAAAGTAAAAAAGAAAAACAATAACCCATACTATTTCTCTACTCTTTATAACCTTGGAGAAAACTTGAGAAACAAAGAGATCTAAACTTCTTATATAGGAGATCAGCTTATCTCCTATTTGTTCTATTGTTGGATTCATAAATATTATATGCCTTTATAATCCTTTGAACCAAATCGTGCCTAACCACATCTTGCTCAGTCAGATATACAAAGGCTAAACCTTCAACATCTTTAAGTATCCTCTGAGCCTGAATAAGTCCTGATTCTCTGTCCGAAGGTAAGTCTATCTGCGTTATATCTCCAGTAACTACATATTTAGAACCAAAACCCATCCTAGTCAGAAACATCTTCATCTGCTCGGGAGTAGTATTTTGAGCCTCGTCAAGTATAACAAAGGCATCATTAAGAGTTCTTCCCCTCATGTACGCAAGGGGAGCAACCTCGATAATTCCCCTCTCCATATATTTTTGAATCTTCTCTGCCTCTAACATATCATAAAGTGCGTCATATAAGGGCCTAAGATATGGATCTACCTTTTCCTGTAGGTCTCCAGGTAAGAACCCTAACCTCTCCCCAGCTTCAATAGCTGGACGTGTAAGTATAATTCTTGCCACTGACTTATTCTTTAACGCTACTAATGCCATAGCCATAGCAAGATAAGTCTTTCCTGTCCCTGCAGGACCAATAGCAAAGACAAGGTCATAATTCCTCATCGTATCTACATATCTTTTTTGACCTGGAGTCTTCGGAAAGACCCTCTTACCTCTAGGTGTTACTAGAATAACGTCATCTCTTAGAGAACTTATATTAACTGACTCTTTCTCCGGGTATTCAAGCAGGAGAACAATATCTTTCTTACCCACCATATGACCTTTCTGGGCTATTCTAGATAAATCCTCAACAATAGATACTGTTTTTTCCACATCCTCATCTCTACCCCTTATACACAAGCCATGCTCAACTAAAAATATCTCAGTATTTGTCCTCTCAGAAAGGAGAACCAGATTCTCATCTAAGTTTCCTAATAGATTTTTTAAAGTCCTAATATCTTCAAACTCTATATATCTTTCTATAGATTAAATCACCTCTTCCTCTGGTGTGCCTGGGGAGATTCGAACTCCCCACCAGTGGATCCGGAGTCCACCGTTCTATCCAGCTGAACTACAGGCACTTTTTAAATGGCGGAGAGGGTGGGATTCGAACCCACGGGATGTGCTTTGAAACACATCCAATCGCTTAGCAGGCGACCGCCTTAGACCTACTCGGCCACCTCTCCGTGCCTAGAAAGATTTTACCATAAAAAATAAAGTTTAGCAACAGTCAGGGGTGTAAAATAATCTATGTAAATTTCTAATTCTCGTTGTTAGTGCTAGTGATAGTGTTAGTGTATAGTGTTATATTATTAGTGTTAGTGTTAGGACTCGAAATTTCGCAATTTTTTAAAATATCGAGAATCTCGTCTTCTGGCTTCTCTACTGAGTTTTCTTGAGT
>Ga0067045_1027942_pt1 | contig 49398 bp, 36 predicted proteins | sample TerdegcTABiofilm_FD_59184 | JGI IMG/M metagenome (GOLD analysis project Ga0067045, IMG submission 59184) | Combined Assembly of (Gp0054472, Gp0054536) Wastewater bioreactor microbial communities from Singapore -Terephthalate degrading...
AACGCATAACCGAGCATGTCATACCATGAAAGAAAGAAAAATTGCATTCTGGAAGCTGTTTTCTGGTTTCCAAAAACCCAATAATTTTATCCTCGATTTATGTAATATTACATTATCGGTTTAATATAAAATCGAATGCAAAATTAAAAACGACCAGCATCAGGGCCGCAAAAAGCCCCATGGCGCTGAGAATATCACCTGTATGCCATTCAATTTGCATATCCTTGCGGAAAATAAGCCAGGCAGTTTTCAGAAACGGCTTTTGTGCCATGAGGGGAATCGTTTTTATTAAACGATAAAAAAATCGATTGGTTATTGGTCGGGGTGGGGAGATTTGAACTCCCGACCTCTCGGTCCCGAACCGAGCGCGCTAACCGGGCTGCGCTACACCCCGTGATCGTTTCTCAGGTTATTTCAAAATCAAATGACTCAATCACCGGATTGGCCAGCAGCTTCTGACACATGCCCCGCACCTCATCTTCAGCTTCAGTCCGGCTTTTCTGATCGAGTTTGATTTCTATATACTTGCCGATCCGGACATCATCAATACCCCGGTAACCCATGCTTTCCAGCGAATGCATTACAGTCGTTCCCTGAGGATCCAGAATGCCGGCTTTCGGCATAATTTTTATCTTTGCAATCAGCATAGATTTTAATTATAACTATCTCTATTATAAAATTCAACTTAAAAATTTTCTTATTTTACGGAAGACCAAAAAGCCCCTTCCGGATATGTAGGGCCCGCGGATCGGCGTTGGGATCTTCCCGAATGACCGCGTCGGATTGCCGATGGGCGCGGATTTTTCCTTTTAATTTTTTAATCTTACCATTACGCTCAACTTCAAAGGTAATCGGATCGCCGACGCCGAGACGGTCAATCCGCGCCAGTACGTTGCGGATGCTGTCCATATCATCGGTTATCGGCATGCCCTGTACGCTGGTGATAATGTCCCCTACTCTCAAGCCCAGCCGAGTCGCGGTGGAGTTGTCGGATATCGTTGTAACCACCAGCTGGTTGCTTTCGTCCACGTCGAAATTCCATCCGTAAAACGTCGAGAAACGCTCCTCAAAAATCAAACCGGCTTTACTCAGCAGTTTTTTTGGTTTCACGGATTTTTTTCCGCGGACGTGTTTTTTATATAAATCCCCGAAATCTACTCCGGTGGCCTTTTCCATCAGATCCAGCAAATCCTCTTCGTTATAACTTTTGTTTTTACGGCCAAATTTTTTATTCAGGTATATCATCACATCGTCCATCGACTTGGCCCCGTCCGTTTTATCGCGGCAATAAAGATCCATCATAAAGGCAATCAGAGCGCCCTGGGAATACATGGTGGGCGCTACGCCTATCCGCGCCGCCTGCAGGCTGAGCGCCTCCAGGTTGTCCGCATGATGCTGCTGGGCCAGCATGCTCATTTCATTGTAAAAATGTGCGGCCGGCCAGACCCCGGCACGTACCATCGTCAATTTTGCGTAATATTCTGTAAATCCTTCCACAAACCACATCACCTTCATTTTTACGGAATCCTGATAATGCACCGGCATCAGCGTATTGGGCTTGAATCGCTTCGGATTCCAGACATGAAAAAACTCATGCGTCAGAACGAGCGGATAAAAACTGGTTCGGAGATCTTTAAGATGAACCGGCGGCTGAAGGAAATATACCGAACTGTTCTCATGCTCCATCGCGCCAAAGTGATACCCATGCGTGTAAAAATTCAGAATAAACCCATACCGTTCAAAAGGAGTCTCCTGAAACAGATTAGTCTGGTATTCGATGCTTTGCCGGGTGTACGCCATGAGGGAATCCATACTGATTTCCCAGTCCGAATTGACCAAGAAGTCATACCGGCAGTTGTTAACTTCAAAATAATATCGCTTGATGACGGAGCCGCCGGCCAGCACAGGGCAATCTACCAGATGATCATAGGTATCGGCGCGGTATAGGTTTGGGCCCAGGCTGTCCAGTCCGCACCAGAGCGACCAACCGGCAGGCAGCGTGTAACTTACGGTAAATCGCTGATTCCGGTAGCCGTCCAGATAACCGAAAAGCGTATTCCCGGCGGCGTAGATAAAATCGGCTTGAATCTCATTGGTGGTCGTCGAAAGCGAAGCTGTGCTGTCTTCCGGTATGTCACGTACCCGGTATTCAATCACTGCCAGATCCCGTGCCGCATGGATTCGCCAGCGATTCATTCCTTCGCGGACTACAGGAACCGCTTCATCGTTTTGATTAAAAGCTTTCAAGTCGAGGACCCACTGGCCGAAGTCGCTTAGGATATAATCGCCCGGAGCCCAGGCCGGCATGCAGAAAACCGCCGCGGTGTCGTGGAATCCTTTGACGTGCAGGCGGATGCCTATTACATCTATGTCCGGGCGGCTGGCATCCACGTCATATTCAAAGTGCGTCACCTGTCCGGAAATGACCTGCAGAGGCAGCAGACAGGCCACCAGGATCTTCAGATGGAGATTCATAGCTTTCTCTCCGGTTTAATACAATCCGGCGTACCGGAACGGGTTTATTTCAGTTTGCTTAAGGCTTTTTCATAAACGCGAATAACATGCGGAAGCGATTTGTTCCAGCTCAGATCCGCTTTCATAAGCCGTATAGCCAGACTTTCCCATAGGGCAGATTCAGAATGCCATTCCCTGCACTGGGCAATGATGGCCGGAAGTTCACGCAACTGGTCATAGTGGAAGGCCAGACCCGAAGCCGTTTTGGCTTTGATAGGTTCAAAATGCCGTATAACCGCGGCTTTCTGCTGGATGAGCGGCACGGAACCAAAGTGCATACCGTTGGCGTAATGCCGATGCTGGTAAGCGTCTTTAGATGGTATCGTGAAAAGATCGGAAGCCGCATAAAAATAAAATTTGGACTGGTCATCCGGATCCGCGATGTTATGGATTTTCAGGTTCCCCGGTCTGGCGGTCTGGGACTTCAATCCCGAGTGAACGGATACGCTTTTATCGGACAACAGGAGAATCTGCAGAGGCATGTCTTTTAGCGCCTTGAGCATATCCGCTATAGCGGCGCCGTCTTCTTCCACATTGTCCGTCATAATGCCCAGAATGAATTCGCTTGCATTAAAACCGGTGCGTCGGGCCTGAAGAAAATTCTCCCGGTTTACCTGACGGCGATAGTATTTATCCACTGAATAGGCTTTTTCAAGAATGTTGTTTCCCGGATTCCAGTAATTGTGATTGGCGCCATAGGGAATTTCATAGATATTTTTTGCCGTGGCCATAATTTTCTCAAAATCGGTTTTCGGCTGGGCAATGGATTTCAGGCGTTTATCATCTTCGGAGATTAGCACGGCATCGGCGCAGGCCAAACCCATTTTCAAGCCGCTCGGTTTGTTATTATGCAGCATTTTCTGTAAATCGGCGGAATTATCGCCGATCAGGGCTTTTTCAAAAACCGCACGGTCAAACAGGCCGGTTTCCTGCAGATCATTCACCGAAAACACCAGAACGGTTTTTTTAAAAAAATTGTTTAGTTTTTGTTCGTGTCTGATGACGGCCGCAAGCAGGCCGGTAGGCCAGTCGCAGCAATGAATGATATCCGGCTGCCAGCCGAGCGTTTTCAGCGTTTCCACCGCCGTTCGGGCCAGCAAAGCATACCGTTCATCGTTGTCTTTAAAAAACAGACCGGTTTTCCGGTCGCGGTACAAATCCGCGCGTTTGAAGTACGGTTCATAATCCGCAAAATAAGCCTGGGTCTTGGTTTCCGGAAGAAAGCCGGATTTGACCGATACTTTCACGCTATCCTTCATAAACGGTACCGGCATGTCTTTCAGGCGGATGATGTCCCGGATGATGTATTTCCGCTCGTTGATTAGGGAATATTTCGGCATGAGTACGCGGACTTCGTGTCCCGCCATTTGCAGATAGGCCGGCAGGGATCCGGCGAATTCACCGTTGCGGCCGCCCTGCACAAAAGGATATATTTCGGCAGAAAGAAAGAAAATTTTAGATTTTCTCATACACGGGATCCTATAATGTTACGCGCCTTTAATTTTTACTTCTCGTAAATAGGCCGCGGCTTCCTCAGGCGGCGTGGGATTAATATAAAATCCGCTGCCCCATTCAAATCCGGCGACCTTGGTCAGTTTAGGCACAATTTCAAAATGCCAGTGATAGATGCTCCAGTCTTTTGAAAGATTTACCGGCGCCGTGTGCAACATATAATTATACGGAGGGTTGTCCAGCGCCAGTTTCAGCCGCAGCAGGGTTTCCCTGAATAAATCCGCCAGAAGCCTAAAATGTTCCGTATCTTCATCTTCATAATGAGAGCGGTGATATTTCGGCATAATCCATGTTTCAAAAGGCACCCGTGCGGCAAAAGGTTCAAAAGCGATGAAATGTTCATTCTCGGCGACGACCCGCTTGCGATCGTTGATTTCCTGCCGGATGATGTCGCAGTACACGCAGCGTTCTTTAAATTGGAAATGATGCTCCGTGCCCTCCAGCTCTTCGGTGACTAAGCGGGGAACCACCGGCGTCGCAATCAGTTGGGAATGCGTGTGGGCTACCGTGGCGCCGGCCGCAAATCCCTGATTTTTGAAAATCAGAATATAACGGAAACGCTTATCGTTGCGCAGATCCAGCAGACGCAGGCGGTAGGCCTCAAGCATCAGCCGGAATTCATCGGTGTTCAGATCGGTCAGGTCTTTGTGGTGAGCGGGTGTTTCAATAATAACCTCGTGCGCACCGATACCATCCATAATGTCAAACAGACCTTCACCGCGGGGATTTAATTGACCTTCAATCTGCAAAGCGGGATATTTATTCGATACCACGCGGAGCTTCCAGCCCGGCCCGTTCGGAACGGCGGGCTCAGGACGTCCAAAAGCCAGCAGCTCTGGCGGCGTGCTTTTTTCGTTTCCCTCGCAAAAAGGACAATAACTGCCGCGGTGGGGAACTTCATCCGGAGGATAATCTGAAGGCCGTTTGCCACGCTCTTTCGATATGATAACCCATCGGCTGACAATCGGGTCTTTCCGTAGTTCAGACATTTAAACAATCCAATAATTCGTGCCAAATAGCTTGATAATTTACGAAATTCCATAACCAAAGACAATGAGAAAAAAATACTGGAACGGCTTACGCCTAAACCTGCGGCATGATGAAATCCATGAACCTCTTTACCGCCACCAAACACGTTGTATTTTTATTTTTGAAATGGCTCTAAATATTTTTATAATTTGTTTATGAATAAACCGAACCGAAAAACCACGATCGTAAAAATAAACCGTTCGCAACCGGATAGGACTGTCATTGCCCGTGCGGCCGCTTTGCTTCGTAATCGCGGTCTAGTGGCTTTTCCGACCGAAACGGTTTACGGACTGGGCGCCAACGCGCTGGACGCCGGAGCGGTAAAAAAAATATTTCTCGCCAAACAACGGCCCGCAGACAATCCTCTTATTGTTCATATAGGTTTTAAAAAAGAAACCGGGCTTTATGCCCGTAACCTCTCCGCGGCGGCAAAGAAGCTGATAAAAGAATTCTGGCCCGGTCCCTTGACGCTGATTCTGAAAAAAACGCGTTTGATTCCGGATATCGTAACTTGCGGGCTTGACACCGTTGCCTTACGTATGCCCTGTAATCCGATTGCCCTATCGCTGATACGCCGTGCCGGTGTGCCTGTCGCCGCGCCGTCAGCCAACCGCTCCGGACGCCCCAGCCCTACTACCGCTCAGGACGTAATAGAAGATTTGTACGGCCGCATCGATTTTGTACTGGACGGCGGCCAGACGCCGGTCGGCATCGAATCTACAGTCCTGGATTTGAGCGGCAATATACCGGTTATTCTGCGCCCGGGAAAAATATCCTACGAACAACTGAAATCTGTTCTCGGCCCGGTATTACAGCCGACGCCGGCGCGGATAACGGAATCCGGCGCGCCTAAATCGCCGGGCATGAAATACCGCCATTACGCGCCCAGAGCGCGGCTCATTATCGTGCAAGGAAAAGAAACCGACGTGATGCATTGGATCAACCGCCAAATTACCCGAACCCGAAATAAAACCGGCGTTATGACCACCATCCGCGAACACCGCTATAACGGCGCCCGGATTAAATACATCGGTTCCACCTTCAGTCAGATAGGAAAAAATTTATTCCGTTCCCTGCGCGAACTGGACCGCGAAGGCGTCCGAATTATTTATGCCGAAAGCATTCCGGAACGCGGGTACGGAGCCGCCATAATGAACCGGCTCAGGAAAGCTGCCGGATTTAAAATCGTCAAGGTCTAAGCGCCTATGCAAACCCTGATAACATCCGTCAACGATACCTACGAAATCCTCAGGCCCTACGCCGAAGGCGGCATGGGAAAAACCTTTTTAGTAAAAAGCCAAAAAAACGGCTCCGCATACATTCTTAAACAAATCAACCTGGAAACGGTTCAGGACTGGAAAGTTATCGAACTGTTCGAGCGTGAAGCGGAAATTTTGCGCCATCTGAATCATCCGTCGGTGCCGCGTTATGTGGATTATTTTGTATCCGAAGATCAGAAGCGTTTTCATCTGGTACAGTCGTTTATCGAGGGCCCGACCCTCCGACAGTACATCGATCGCCAACTCCCGCTTTCGGTGGATTTGTACACGACCTATCTCCGTCAGTGTCTGCAGATACTGGATTATCTACACCATCTGGTCCCTCCCGTTATTCACCGGGACATCACGCCCAAGAATATTATTCTGAACGAGGGCAGGGCCTGTCTGGTAGATTTCGGCGCGGTCAAAGCCGTTTTACAGACAACGGAATCCCGCTCTGAAACTGTGGTGGGCACCTTCGGTTATATGCCACCGGAACAGCTACTGGGCCACGCCGATACCGGCTCCGACCTGTACAGCCTTGGCATGAGCTTCATCGCTCTGGCCGCACATGAGGAGCCTTTCCGACTCGTGGATCCCCGCACCGGGCAAATCGCCGTTACCGACCGGCTGGATTTCCTTCCCGAACACGTCCGCCGTTTGCTGAGCCAGATGATTAAGCCGTCCCTCCAAGACCGCATCCGCAACGCCGGCGAAGCCCTGCGACTGCTGGATACTCCGTCTCCCGCCTCGGAAATACCGTCACCTCCGGATGAAACGGAAGCGCAGAAAAACCGGATCGCCGAAATCGCTCTGGGCATTTTTGGAATTCTCATCCTCGTCATTTTGCTAATCGCTATTTTAAATATACCGAAACAAGAAACTACCGGCATCGATACCATAGCCCTGTCCAGCGAATCGCTACCCGATTATACCGTAAACAATATTTCCGGGGTTAAACAATTTGCTTTTCACCCGAAAGACAGCATCATGGCCGTTGCCGGCCGCGAAGGCGTGCACCTTTTTAACTGGAGCCGTTCTGGACAAAAAAAGAAACTCTCAATGAATAAAAACCCACAACATGTCCCGTACTATAATCCTATCGACAGAGTGACGTGGTCAAAAAACGGTAAACGCCTGGCGGCCTTTTCTGAGTTTAACCATACCGTTACCATCTGGGATACCGCCGCGTGGGATAAACCGTCGGTATTTGATATTCCCAAGGGTACCTTTTTAGATTTTGTCCTGACAGACAGCGCATGGTATATCGCCTTGTATCAGAAACATGATACTTCTGTCTTTATCTTTTCTGATAAGTCAAAACGATCTCGACCGCTGTACAGCATACGAACCGCTCCGATACTGACGCTGGACTTGAATGTCGAACAGAAACTGGCGGTTTCCGTCGCCGATTCTGCCGTTACGCTTTATTTCCTTGATTCACCGCAGCGCATCCAAAAAATCCCTAACGACACTACTGCAATCGGCGCAGTGATTTCACCTGACGCGAAATATTGTATCGTTACTACACCAAATAAAATCATCGTCTGGAATATCCCCTTACATCAAATCCGGCATACCATACCGCTTCGGGAATATGATTCATACACCTATGATACCCCGAAAATATTTATGGCCGTCAGCCCGGATTCCAAACGATGGGCCTTTTTTTTCAAAGAATTACTTCACAGCGCGGTTCAGGTATATGATCTTGATAGTAACAGGAATGTTGGTTTATATACTGTTGAAAATCAATTGCACATGACATTATACGAAGATAACTTTCTGGCATTCAGTCCTGACGGCCGCCTTCTTGGCTTATATGATAATAACGCTATTAATATATGGAAAATCGAAAAGGACACGAAATAATTTCGAACAGGATGCATTAATCAGAGATATGAAGTCTTTATACGAAATCCTTTCAACACCCGGTATAACCATTGCGGTAGTCGGCGCTACCGATTATGCCTATAAATACGGCTCCGTGATTTATCGTCAGCTTAAAGCAACCGGATGGCGTGTTTTTCCGGTTAATCCCAACCGGCCAACCGTGGACGGGGATAAATGCTATGCTAACCTTTCCGAGCTTCCTGAAAAACCATTACTGGTCAATTTTGTTACACCGCCCGAAGTAACGCTTGAAGTGCTGAAAGAGTGTAAAAAATTAGGCTGGCTTAATGCCTGGGTACAGCCCGGCGCGGAAGACCGCAAAGTGGTTGCTTATCTGGAGGAAAACGGATTTAACTATCTGATAAACGCATGTATCATGGTACACTCTGTTTACACACAAAGAAATCAGCAATAATTATAATTTGATTATTAATGGGATTTAAGTATGAAACTAGATGCTATGTTTTTCGGCTCCCATCCGGATGATGTGGAGCTGACATCCGGCGGAACTGTGGCCAAATTGACTCAGCGCGGCTATCAGATCGGTATTGTAGACCTGACGCGGGGCGAGGCCGGTACGCGCGGTTCGGCCGAAATCCGGGACAAAGAAGCCGCCGAAGCCGGTAAAATTCTTGGGGTGACTGTCCGAGAAAACCTTGGGTTCACCGATACGCAAATTGCCAATACCCGTGACTATCAGTTAAAAATTATCCGTATCCTTCGCCTCTATCGTCCGGACATCATTTTCATACCCTACTGGGACGACCGCCATCCGGATCATGTGCACAGCAGCCATTTGTGCCGCGAAGCCGCTTTTTTTTCGGGCCTGCGCCGCATCGAATCCATCCACATGGGGCAAGCTCAGGATGCCTTCCGCCCGAATCAGATTATCTACTGCCGCGCGCGTTTCGATTTTTCCAGGGAAGCCGGTTATCCTTTTATCGTGGATATTAGCGATACCTTCGCGCTGAAAATGAAAGCGGTGGACGCTTATGCCTCGCAGTTTCATAACATAAACTACGCCACCGACGAACCGGTCACCCATATCAGTACGCCTGAATTTCTTGAATTAATTGAAGTGAGGGCGCGTCATTTCGGCTCGCTGATTGGTGCCCGATACGGTGAACCGTTCCTGTCACGGGAAATATTCAACCTGGATGATCCTATCAAATTTTTTTCTTAACCGATACGGCGGTTGCTTTTATATTTCAAACTTTTATATTACTTAAAAGTAATTTTTTAATGAGGAAGACCTCTATGCGCATACCGGAACGCTTATGTATTTTTGAGGACGATCAGTACGCCGACCTTTACCCGCTGGTTTATATGCGGCCGGTCTTCGACCTGCGCTGCGGCGCGTTGACCCTGAGGCAGCGTATCATCAAATATTTCCCGGAAAGCACGTTACACCTCCGATGCCGGGATCATCTTCAGCCGCTGGTGTTCGAGCAGAATCCCGGCGTGCCCGTTAACGTGCCGATGCAGGCGCAATGCCTGTTTATAAACGCGGCAGCCGTTATGGACGACGCGCTTTTCCGCATCATTACTTCTGGCGATGGAACCTTTCGTTGTCAAGGCAAAACCCTTGCGTTCTGGAATTCGCCTACCACGGAAAATACAGAAGTCAATGCGCGTTTCATTCGCTATCCGTGGGATATTGTCCAGCACAATACGGCCCTGCTGAAAGAAGATGCAAAGTATTTCAGCGCGTATAAATCCCCGGCAGAACGCTACGGGGTGTGGATGGTCAATTCGGAGCAAATCATGGCATCCGCGTCGGCGGTAATCAAGCCCGGCGTGGTGCTGAACGCAGAACGGGGGCCGGTTATCATTGACAACGGCGCCACGGTCATGTCCAATAGCGTCATCGAAGGTCCGTGCTACATCGGCGAAAATACGGTGATTAAAGCCGGCGCCAAAATTTACGGCGGCACCGTTATCGGGCCGACATGCAAAATCGGCGGCGAAGTCGAGGGTTCCGTCTTCCTGGGCTTCAGCAACAAACAACACGACGGCTTTGTGGGCCACTCGGTAATTGCCGAGTGGTGCAATCTCGGGGCCGACACCAACACCAGCGACCTTAAAAACAACTACAGCAATGTCCGCGTCACTATCGGCGGTCGGGAGGTGGATACCGGCTCCCTGTTCGTCGGCCTCACCATGGGCGACCATTCCAAGTGTGGCATCAATACCATGTTTAATACGGGCACGGTGGCCGGCGTTTCCGCGAATATCTTTGGCGGAGGATTTCCGCCGAAATTCATACCGTCGTTCAGCTGGGTAAACGTGCCGGCACGCGAGGAATATCATCTGGACAAAGCCGTCGAGGTTGCCCGGATTGTCATGACGCGACGTCACGTGGCCATGTCGCATACTTACGAAGAACTGTTCCGCTACACGTTCCGCCTCACCGAGAAAGAACGCCATATCCGCTGCGGTTAAATCGGTATTCATCATTCAGAAAATCAGCGCACAGCCGTATAAAATCACCTCACCATAACCGATGAAAGATGAATCCCAAAAAACACGGTGATTGTTTCTGGATATCCATAATCTGAAAAATGAAGCTTTTGCATCGATTCGATACCTGCTCGCGGTTTTTTATAATTTCACATCGCCGCATACCTTTAAAACTTTACCTATCACATTTTTATTTTTGGACTATACAAAAACGGTTTCACGATAAATTAATTTTTCATCCGAAATTGACTAAATTAAAAAATTTTCTGATATTTACTTTTTAAATTGAGCTGATATTGTCCGTTTACATGATAAAAAATAATTGGATTCATTATACAGTTAATTTGTAAAATCATTTCATTAAACAAGGAGTCAGAGTTATGAGAAACTATTTATTAATTGGCGTACTTTCATGTATCGCAGCCGCTGTGGTTATTTCCTGTGGTCCGTCGAAGGAGGTCATTTCCGCTAAAAATAGCGAAGTTCATAAAAACGAAAAAATCAAAGCCGGCGAGTATTATCAGTTCGAGATTATCCTCGAAGACAACATGAACGCGATTTCGCTCGAGGGCGACTGGCGGGTCAGCGAAGGCGGCGACCGCAAAGCTAACGTGTTCATCATGGACGAAGAAAACTTCCTGAAGTTCGAAAAAGAAGAAGCCTACAAAACGCTGTACGCTTCCGGCGATAAGATCAACCATAATTTCAAAATTCGCCTGCTGAACCAATACAAAAGCGCCAAGACCTTATATTATCTGGTGTTTGACAATCCTTCCACAGAAGACGACATCAAAGTGGAATTCAATCTCAAAATGGATTTCGAGTACGGCGAAGGTACGAAGTAAACATTTTTCAGTACCATGTAACGAAAAAAGCCGGCTCAATAACTGCCGGCTTTTTTTTATTCATATATTTTATTAACATTAGACGATATAACCAATCATACAAAACTAATTTCGCCGGTTATTCCTCCATCGGGTATAAAAAACCCAAAAGCGAAAAAGTGCCCGCCGTCTGCCAAGATAAAAAAGCGGTCAAAGTTATGAAATAAATTAATATTCGAATGCTTATGGCCTTATCTGTTTATCGACATTGAGCAGGCATTACAGGTAATTGTTTGGCTTTTCCTTTTTTATTTCACGGTTTGTAGCCATCGCTCAATTTCCCAGTCGCCTTCGTCTTCCAGAATAACAATCAAGGTGTCATTCACAAAGCGATACGGACAGTAATTCTTTTCCCCGCGGTCGTCGATAACCAGCGTCGAATCTTTTACATACCATCGGCTTAGTTCATCGCCTTCCTCGTCGCATCCTGTTTGCTGCCAGTAAAACGTACCGTTTTTCCTGAATTCCACCTGCTGGCCGCAGCCGTCTGTAGCGGGCGTGCTGATCTCGGTCGGCGCCGAATTCCAGTCGCCGGTTCCGTAAGCCGAATAGATCCACGTCCAGGTTCCAAATAAGTTGGAGTCCAGATTGGGTTCTTTTTCATCCGCGCAGGCAATAATTAAAGTGAATGCTATGCCTGCCGCTAAAATACGCTTCATGGCTTTCATGATTTTTTCTCCCTTTTTGTTTACAAATAGTACAATAATGCCAAACGCTATAAAGTAAATACGGCAAATCTTGTATCAGTAAATACGGTTCCCATTATTTTTTTTGTAAAAAAATTAATTCATCCATCCGCTTATGAGCAAAATTTATTTAAACGCTTTTTCCGGAATACCGTCGCCGTCCAGTTTCAGGCGGTCGAAATATTCCGGTGTTTTTTTGCCGGTGATCTTATCCACATACATTTTTGCGATGTATTGCCCGAGCATGAAACCTTGCCCGCGCAAACCGAGGAAAAGACCGGCGTTGGTATCTATCACCATGCGCGGTTCGACATAATAACCCGACCAGACGGCCTGGAATCCGACGGAGGACAATTCAGGAATCCAGTCCACAAAAGTCTCGGCGGCGATTTCGATAAATTCCTTGGAGTTAATCTTCAGGTTTTTGTCGGCTTCGGCGGGATCTACAGCCGGCGAGGCGCAGCCGATAATTTGTCCTGTCTCGGCAAGCTGTTGCCCGTACACAGCCACAAATCCTTTATACTTGCGGCGGTCAATAAGCATGTGCAACGGTTCGCCGTTGATGCCCATCATCGGCATGCGGCGCGTGATGAACGCCTGATGCTTGACGGGATAAAGTCCCGTGTCCACGCCGATTTGCCGCGCGAAATAATTGCCTTCGGCGCCGAGCGCATTGATGAATATTTCCGTGTGATATTCGACGAATTCTTTGTTGTGCAGCTGAACCAGCGCCTTGTATGTGGTGCCCTCTTTAGTAAGATCGATCAGCTTGCTGTCCTCAAATATACGACCGCCTTTTTCAATACCGATATTGCGAATCAGATCAATAACCTTGCCGGGCGTGGCCTGCCAGCAGTTCTTTGTTATCAGCGCGGCAATATATTTTTTCAGGTCCGGTTTAAAATAGGGCGATATTTCCTTCCGGAAGTCTTTGGGTTCTACCATACGCGCATCCTGCCAGGCCATAGAATCCTCCAGCGCCTTATACATCGCTTCGTCATGCGCAAAGGTAATATAACGGGTGAGATGAAAATCGACATTCTGGATTTTCTGCAGTTCCTTAAAAATGGCAAGATTGTTGACGGCAATATCGGATAGTTCCGGCATGCTGAACACCGGCCGTCCGCCCGCAATATTACGCCAGGAAGCCCCATGGCCGTAATTGATCATCACAGGATGCAGGCCGGCCTCGGACAAATACCGGAACAGCGCGCTGCCCCCTATGCCGCCGCCCGCCACAAAAGACGGCACCTTCTCCACCCGAGGCGTTTGACCGCTGATATATATTTTTTCCCGGCTATTCCGCGGATACAATTCGCCCATCGCCAACTGGCTGGATAAAGGTCCGCGCGGCGTCGGCTCACCGACAAGAGAGATGTTATAATTCTGCAGCCGCTGCTTCAGGCGCTTAATGCACCGCTTGCCGCGGCAGGCGCCCATGCCAAGGCGTGTGGTGTGTTTCACTTCGTCCACCGAGATATAATGCCGTTGGCCGATAACTTCAAGAATCTCGTCTAATTTGACGTCGTCGCAGTGACAGATGTATGATTCCGCTTCGATGTTTTCGGTCTTCGGTTTGAACTGTATCGCTTCGGGATAAGCCTTCTTAATGATAAAACCGCGAACATTCATAAGATCCTCACCGTGAACAGTGACGGACTTTACGCGCGCGATATCGGTTTTATTGGGCTTTTTGAGTATCTTTTCGATAATGCCTTCGCCCAATTGCTTGCCGTTGTTGTCCACCAGGAATACTTCCTCGTTTTCTTTCGCGGCATATTCAATCGGTAGAAACAGCCAGTCTTTGTTCAGGTTGTACCCGAAAATCGCCAAACCGGGGCATTGGTACACGCAGTCCATGCAGCCGATGCACTTATCAAAGTTCACGCGTGGCACATCGCTGGTGGACGGCTTGGTGATTGCGCCATGCGGACAGGCAAACGCGCACGGATTGCAGGCGAAACCGTACAGACAGTCAATCAGTACAAAGGGTTTTTTCAGTCGGTCAGGCGCCGGCCGTTCCGGTTCCTCAATAACGCGGAACGGATGCTGCTGGGAATCAATGTATTCCTTGGAAACATTCAGATAATCGTTATAGCTGTATCGGGCGCCGATAGCTTCCAGGATTTCGTAAGCGACTTGTTTTCCGCGGAGAACGGCGCTGGTGCCCTCGCCGATACGGATTGCGTCCCCGGCGCCCCAGCAGTGTCGCCCGAATACCTCTTCGCCTTTGATCAGCAACGCATTGTCCGGAACGAGGCCGGTGCAGATGTTAATTGCGTCGATGCCGTCGATAATCTTCTCGGTACCGGGAACGGGTTTGAAATTTTTCGCTTCGGCAATAACGGCGCCGGTGATCCCGTCGCGTTTTTCATTAGGAATCGCTTTTAATATAGTATGCGACAGCAGTATCGGAATGCCGAGACGGCGGACGCGGTTGGCTTGCACCGGAAACCCGCCTTCGAACGGTTGGGCTTCAATAATCGCCTTAACGCGCGCGCCGGCTTGCATCAGTTGATAGGACGTGAGATAACCGATATTGCCTGCGCCGACGGTCAGCACGTTTTTGCCGAGCAGTGTCGCTTCAATGTTCATCATTTTCTGGACGACGGCGGCCGTGTAAACGCCCGGCAGATCGTCATTTTCAAACGTCGGCATAAACGGCACCGCGCCGGCCGCGACCACCAGATAGTCCGCATCAATATAATAGATTTCCTCGGTCTTGATGTTTTTGAGCGCCACGCGGCGGTGCTCCAGGATGTCCCATACGGTGGAGTTCAGGAAAATGCCTTCGGGATTGTCCCCGGCGAGCGTTTTGGCAATGTCAAACCCGCGCATCCCGCCGAACTTCTTTTCCTTCTCAAAAAAGAAGAACTGGTGCGTCTGCATCAGGAACTGTCCGCCAATTTCCTCATTGTTATCCACCACGATATTGTCCACCCCGTGCAAATTCAGCACTTCGCGCGCGGCCAGTCCCGCCGGCCCGGCGCCGATGATCACCACCGTCGTCTTGTAAACCGGCACCGGCTCGTCTCTCAAATAGTGAATCGCCGTCGGTGTGTAATCCTTCGGGATTTCACGCACTTCTTTAACCGAATCCACTTTAGTAATGCAAATGCGCCGTATTTGACCGTCCACCAACATCTCGCAGGCGCCGCATTTTCCAATGCCGCATTCCAGACTCCGGTTGCGGTTCATCAGGCTGTGGCTGTGCACAGGGTATCCGGCCTGATGAAGGGCGGCGGCAATGGTATAACCTTTTTCACCCCGTACTTGCTTCCCTTCATAAAGAAATGTTACGGTCTCACGGCGCGGTATATCTAAAATGGGATGTTCGTTAATCTTATACATAATCGTTCTTTCTGTAAAAAAGTTTAAATTGAAACGGCCAGAATTTCCTAAACTGACGTCAATTAATCAATGATTTTTATCAGGTAATCAAAAATAGGTATTCGTTATTGTTTTATTATAAAAGGCTGGCGTTTTGTATTAAGAATTTTAATAAGCTTTAAAAACCAATTTATCAACGCCAAAAATGACAACAAAAAATTAATATTTCGAGCCATTGTTTTTTTGGGAATGAAATTATTCTACAGTGGTTATAATAATGTACCAAAAGACACGATTGGGGTTTACTTGAAAAAAATTTAAAAAAAGTTATCTTTATAGAAGCCATAAAACTTATAAACTGGATTATAAAAAATATAAAATAGTAAATACCTTTCCTCCTCCATAATGACAAACCGGACTTTAAACCCACAAAAGTCTGGTTTGTTTTTTAATCTTAACTTTTATTTTATTCAGATATTTTCTTATAACGAGCTGGCTTGCGGTCTTTGAATAGATGATTCAATGATGTCATGCGCTTGTTTCTGGAAAGGGAAACATCAAGAGGCGCTATGAACAAATCGTTTTTTCCGGAAGGCGCCCGATTGATCAGAATGCCTTTTGGAGCGACTATTTGGCTTTTTCCGGTAAAACGTATTTCGCCTAAACGTCGGGAATCCGCCCCGTAACGGTTGCAGGTAATCGCATAAACGCTGTTTTCGAGACAGCGGGTTATCATAGCCTGCTGACAGTATCCCAGAACCAGATTGGACGGGTGACAGAGTAAATCGGCGCCCAGCAAAGCGAGCACGCGGCTGACCTCAGGAAAAATCCAGTCGAAGCAAACCATCATACCAATACGGACACCCCGGACGTTTTGCACCGAAAGGGGTATATTGCCGGGATCAAACCATCGTTTCTCCAAGTTGAACAGGTGCAGTTTCCGATAGGTATGGAGAAGCCCTTTCGGACCGATCAGCAGGGCGCTGTTATAGCATTTATCCTTCGCTCTTTCTGCAAATCCGGTTACGATAAAAAAATTATTTTTCCTGCATAACGCGGTCAGTGCGTCCACAATCGGAGAATCTTTTGGATTTTCAGATAAACGCATGACCTCATGCCGGTCTTTGAAATAATACCCTGTAAAAGGCAATTCCGGCAGTACAATCAAGTCGGCTTCAGCTTTGCAAAGCCCGGATAAGACCTGATTCAGGTTTTTTTCTTTTTCACCGAATTGAGGCTTAAACTGAAAATAGCCCGCGCGTATCATACTAGGCTCCCTTTAAAGAATTATTTTTAAACAATATACAATGCCTGAGAATATTTATCAATATACGGAATTAACAGATATGCAACGATGCCTATCTTGAAATAAAATTTGATTTTTCTGATCCTATTTGATATATTGCCGCGCTGTCCGAAAAACAGCGGAAACAAGGAATATGAACATCGAACGAATTAGAAATTTTTGCATCATTGCGCATATCGACCACGGCAAGTCCACGCTGGCCGATCGCCTGCTCGAAGTTACGCACACCATCGCCAAGCGCGAGATGGCCGACCAGATTCTCGACAGCATGGATCTTGAACGGGAGCGCGGCATCACCATCAAGGCGCACGCGATCCGTATGGAATATCACGCGCAGGATGGCAACGAATACATTCTGAACCTGATTGACACCCCCGGCCATGTAGATTTCACCTATGAAGTTTCGCGCAGCCTGGCTGCCTGCGAAGGCGCTCTCCTTGTGGTGGACGCGTCGCAGGGCGTGGAAGCGCAGACCATAAGCAACCTGTATTTGGCTATCGACGCCGGACTGCATATCATTCCGGTCGTGAATAAAATCGATTTGCCCAGCGCTCAGCCAGAAGAAGTATGCAAGGAAATCATCGATCTGATCGGCTGTACGCGCGAGGAAATCGTTCTGGCCAGCGCTAAGGCCGGCCTGGGCATTGAGGAAATTCTGGAAGCCGTGGTAAAAAAAATACCGCCGCCAAACGGTGATCCGTCAAAGCCGCTGCAGGCGCTTATTTTCGATTCGGTATTTGATTCCTACCGCGGCGCTATCGCTTATGTGCGCGTGTTCCAGGGCGAACTCACGCAAAAATCAAAAATTCAGTTTTTCTCCAACGGCATGATTTATGAGGCCGATGAGGTGGGATATCTGCGGCTTGATAAAATTAAAACGGAAAAACTGAATATCGGCGAGGTCGGCTACGTCATCGGCAACATCCGCGAAATCAGCCATGTACGGGTAGGCGATACCATCACCGCCGCTGACAATCCGGCGGCGGAGCCGCTCGCAGGCTATAAGGACATCAAGCCAATGGTGTTTTCCGGCATCTACCCGACGGTCAGCGACGATTTTGAAGAACTGCGCTCATCGCTGGAAAAACTCAAACTGAACGACTCGTCGCTGATTTACGAACCCGAAACCTCCACCGCCCTGGGATTCGGCTTTCGCTGCGGCTTTCTGGGCTTGCTGCACATGGAAATCGTACAGGAACGGTTGGAACGGGAATTCAACATCAGCATGGTCACGACGGTGCCGAACGTGCGTTATCAGGTCTATAAAACCAATGGCGAAATGGTTGAGGTCAGTAATCCCACCTTCATGCCGCCCGCTGGAATCATCGATCACATTGAGGAACCCTATATAAAGGCGCAGATTATCACGCCGGCAGAATACATCGGCAACATCATGACGCTGGCCATGGACCGCCGCGGTATCTACCACAACACCCATTACATCTCGCCGACCCGCGCCGACTTGCATTACGAGTTCCCGCTGTCGGAGATTATTTTCGATTTTTATGACAAACTGAAATCCATCACGCGCGGGTACGCATCCTTCGACTATGAATACGCCGGTTTCAAGGAAGGCCATCTTGTCAAGCTGGATATTCTTCTCAACGGCGATCCCGTGGACGCCTTCTCCTGCATCATCCACCGCGATAAGGCCTATGAATGGGGCCGTAAACTCTGCGCCAAACTGAAGGAACTGATACCGAAGCAGATGTTTGAGGTGGTCATCCAGGCCGCCATTGGTTCCAAAGTCATCGCCCGCGACACGGTCAAGGCCATGCGCAAGGACGTAACCGCTAAATGTTACGGCGGCGACATTTCCCGCAAGCGCAAACTGCTTGAACGTCAGAAAGAGGGCAAAAAACGGATGAAACAGGTCGGCCGCGTGGAAATCCCGCAGGAAGCGTTTCTTGCGGTACTGAAATTAACGGATTAATCCTATGCCGGAAGCCCACAACGCCATTATCGTGTTAGTCACAGCCGCAAACGAAGACGAAGCGCGGAAGATCGCCGGAATTGTGGTCGAAGAACAACTCGCCGCTTGCTGTAATCTGATTGAACCCGTACGATCCGTCTATACCTGGGAAAATAAAATTCACGATAACCGGGAATGTATGATGGTAATCAAATCCACCCAAGCAACTTTTCCCGCGCTGGAAAAACGCATCCGGGAAATCCATAGCTATCAGGTTCCGGAAATTATTGCTGTTCCCATCATAACCGGTTTACCGGCCTATTTGGATTGGCTGAATCAGAATGTCAAAAAAACGGACTGAATCCGTTTCCTCCGGCCGTCATTTTCAACGCCGTTACTATGGCCAACTTACGGCCGATAATTCAAAACATACCCGATGGATGATTACATAGAAATAAAAGGGGCGCGCGTCCACAACCTGAAAAATATCAGTCTGAACATCCCGCGCAACCGGCTGGTGGTGATTACAGGTGTGAGCGGTTCAGGTAAGTCGTCGCTTGCGTTCGATACGCTGTATGCCGAAGGTCAGCGGCGTTATGTGGAATCGCTCTCCGCCTACGCACGCCAGTTTCTGGAGCGCATGGATAAACCGGACGTCGATGTAATCCGCGGCATCAGTCCCGCGGTGGCCATACAACAGCGCACACTCGCGAAAAATCCGCGTTCAACTGTAGCTACGGTTACGGAACTGTACGATTTTTACCGTCTTTTATTCGCGCGGGTAGGAAAAACGATTTGCCTGCAGTGCGGCGAACCGGTACAGAAAGATACCGTTACCGGAATTGTCCAGCGAATTATGGATATGCCGGAAGGCACCAGAATTTACATTTTATTTCATGCGGAGGTCAGCGAGCAAAATCTCCTGCTGTTGAATGAACGCGGATTCAATCGAATTATTTTAAAAGATGAGATTATCGAATTCAACGAATCGGTAATGAAGAAAGTGTTTAAATTGAAAACGGTGGAAGTGCTTGTCGATCGCCTTGTGGTCAGCGCCGATAACCGGACACGCTTAGCCGATTCGGTAGATTCCGCCTTTTTTAACGGCAACGGTCGGATGACGGTGCGGATTCTTGGCGGCGATGATCTGTTTTTTTCCAACCGGCTCGAATGCAACCGCTGTCACGCGCTGTACCCCGAACCGGAGCCAAAACTGTTTTCCTTCAACAACCCGTACGGCGCTTGTCCGGAGTGCCAGGGTTTCGGCAACAAAATTGAAATTGATATGGATCTGGTGATTCCGGATAAATCTAAGACGCTCCGCGAAGGCGCTATAAAGCCTTGGACGACGGATGGATACGCCGATTTTCAATACCGCCTTGAGAAATACGGACCCGCATCAGGCATTCCGCTCGACGTGCCGGTCGCTGAGATGAGCCGGGAGGCCTATCAGAAATTGCTCGAAGGCGGCCCGAATTTTGACGGCATCAACGATTATTTCCGATGGCTGGAATCCAAGACTTATAAAATGCACATCCGGATTTTACTCAGTAAATACCGCGGTTACGTAACCTGCTCAGCCTGCGGCGGATCGCGGCTTCGTACGGAAGCAATGGCGGTAAAACTCGGCGGCAAAACCATTGCGGACGTCCATGCGATGACCGTCGCGGAAGCACAAAAGTTTTTTGACCGTCTCGAACTGTCGACGATGGATCAAATCATTGCCCGCCGTGTACTGGACGAAATCCGCAAACGGCTTACCTATCTGAACAATGTCGGACTGGATTATCTTACCGGCGACCGCATCGCGGGAACGCTTTCCGGCGGTGAAGCCCAGCGGATCAGTCTGGCCACGGCACTCGGATCGTCGCTGGTCGGATCGCTTTATATCCTTGACGAACCCAGCATCGGCCTGCATCCCCGTGATAACGAAAAACTGATCCGTATTCTCAAGAATCTCCGCAACATCGGCAATACCGTGGTGGTGGTGGAACATGATCGCGATATGATGGCCCACAGCGACGCGATTATTGATATGGGCCCGCAGGCCGGCATCCACGGAGGCCAAATTGTATTTCAGGGTTCTTTCAGCGATATCCTGAAGCAGGATAAAAGCCTCACCGGTAATTATCTTTCCGGCCAAAAAAAAATCGCTGTACCGGCCTCGCGCCGGAAAGCCGCAACCTTCCTGGAAATTATAAAAGCGGCGGAGCATAACTTAAAGAAAATTGATGTCTGTATTCCGCTGGGAATTTTTGTCTGCATCACCGGCGTGAGCGGATCAGGCAAAAGCACGCTGGTTCATGACGTATTATACGCCGGTTGTATGAGCAAACTGGGCCAGTGGCCGGCTAAGGTCGGCGCTCATCAGGATATCAAAGGCATCCGGAATATCGGCGCGCTGGAAATGGTGGATCAGCAACCTATCGGCCGGACATCGCGAAGTAATCCCGTATCATACATTAAGGCATACGATCTTATACGCGAATTATATGCCGAACTGCCGATGTCGAAAGTGCGGGGATATAAGCCCGGCACGTTCTCGTTTAACGTCCCGGGTGGGCGCTGTGAGACTTGCGAGGGTACCGGCGAAATTCTTGTCGAGATGCAGTTCCTGGCTGACGTGACCCTGACCTGTGAAGAATGCAAAGGCAAACGCTTTAAAAAAGAGGTTCTCGAAGTGCATTATCACGGTAAAAGCATTCACGATATTTTGAACATGACCATTTCAGAAGGGCTGCAGTTTTTTGCCGCTCATCCGCGGATCGTCAGGAAACTCCGTGTATTGGAAACCGTCGGTCTCGGATATCTGCACATGGGACAGTCGGCCACAACGCTTTCCGGCGGTGAAGCCCAACGGGTCAAGCTGGCGGCGCATCTTGCGGAACCCCCCGCCACCAATACGCTGTATATCCTCGATGAACCCACCACCGGCCTGCACTTCGATGATATCGCCAAACTCATTGCAGTTTTCGACGAGTTGATTAACGCCGGTCATTCGGTCGTGGTTATCGAACATAACCTCGACGTTATTAAATGCGCCGACTGGATCATTGACCTCGGCCCCGAAGGCGGCGATCAGGGCGGTCAGATCGTGGCGGAAGGCACGCCGGAAGAGGTTATGAAAAACGAAAAATCCTACACAGGAAGGTTTTTAAAAAGACATATCTCAAATGCATCATAATTTATATTTGATTTTTAGGCTTTAAATATATCTTAAGAGAGAACATTATTATTAATGATTAAATTATTAAGGAGAGAATCATGAAAAAAACATTTGTATTTTTCGTTTTAACGGTATTTTTGAACTGTTACCATGCAAAGGCCCAGGATATGCTCAAATACCCCGTCACTAAAAAAACGGATGTGGTCGATGAATACTTCGGCGTAAAAGTCGCCGATCCCTACCGTTGGCTGGAAAACGATACCGCCGCAGATGTTAAAGCCTGGGTGGAGGAACAGAATAAAATAACCTTTGATTATTTATCCAAAATACCGTTCCGTGAAAAGATTAAAAGCCGCCTTGAGGAAATCTGGAATTATCCCAAGTACGGTTCCCCCTTTAAAAAAGGCGATTATTACTTTTACTATAAAAACAATGGTCTGCAAAACCAGTATGTGCTGTATTACCAGAAAAGCCTGAAAGATGAAGCGGAAGTGTTTATTGATCCGAATAGATTTTCTGAAGATGGCACGGTATCGCTGGCTGGCATTTCGTTTTCCAAGGATAACCGGTATGTGTCCTATTCCATTTCGGAATCCGGCTCCGACTGGAAAAAGATAAAAGTTATGGAAGTGGCCACAAAAAAAATATTAGAAGATGAAATATTATGGACTAAGTTCGGCTCGCCTTCCTGGCTGGGCGATGGTTTTTATTACAGCCGTTATGACGAACCAGCGAAAGGCAAGGAACTGAGCTCCAAAAACGAATTTCAGAAAGTATTTTACCATAAGCTCGGAACGCCCCAGTCTGCGGACAGTCTGGTTTATGAAGACCCCGCCCATCCGCTGCGTTATTTTTCAGTCTGGGTTAGCAAGGATCAGCGTTTCCTGTTTTTAAACATTTCCGAGGGCACGCACGGTTCGGAAATATATTTCAGGGATTTGAAAAAAGGTGACAGCGAATTCAAATTGCTGTTCCGGGGTTTTGAACATAATTACAGCATCATCGATAATGTTGACGATCAACTTTATGTGTTAACCGACCATGGGGCTTCCAATTATCATCTGATTGCTGTAACGCCGGAGCGGCCGGATACCGCCAACTGGAAGATTATCATTCCTGAACGAAAGGAATTGCTGGAAGGGGTGAGCTTGACCGGTAACAAACTGTTTGCTAGTTACCTCAAAGATGCCAATACCCGATTCTATCGTTATGATTTAAACGGAAAACCGCTTGGTGAAATAAAACTCCCCGGCATCGGCACGGCATGGGGTTTCGGAGGAAACCGCGAGGATACGGAAACCTTTTATGTCTTCACGTCCTACACCTGTCCTCCGGTAATCTATCATTACGATACGGATAAAAATGTATCCAGACTTTTTCGTAAAACGGAAGTTAAGATTAATGTGGACGCATATGAAACCAATCAGGTATTTTACACCAGCAAAGACGGCACGCGGATTCCGATGTTCCTGGTTCATAAAAAAGGAATTACGAAAAACGGAAAAAATCCGGTGCTGCTTTACGGTTACGGAGGTTTCAATAACAGTGAGACACCGTATTTTTCCATCGGCAACATGGTGTTCCTGGAAAACGGCGGTATTTATGCGGCGCCTAATATTCGTGGCGGCGGCGAATATGGCGAAGAATGGCACAAAGCCGGTATGCTGGACAAAAAACAAAATGTTTTTGATGATTTCATAGCCGCAGCCGAGTATCTGATAAAAGAAAAATATACCTCAATTGACAAACTGGCAATTGAAGGCGGATCCAACGGCGGTTTGCTGGTCGGCGCCTGCATGACCCAACGACCCGATCTTTTTAAGGTGGCGCTTCCCGCCGTCGGCGTGATGGACATGCTTCGCTTTCATAAATTCACCATCGGCTGGGGCTGGGTTGTTGAATACGGCAGCAGCGATAAGGAAGATCAGTTTAAATATCTCATCAAATATTCGCCCCTGCATAACCTGAAACCGGGAGTTAATTACCCGGCCACTCTGATTACTACGGCCGATCACGACGACCGCGTAGTGCCGGCTCATTCATTCAAATTTGCCGCAACATTACAGGAAATGCATAAGGGTATGAATCCGGTTCTGATCCGCATCGAAAAGAAAGCCGGCCATGGAGGCGGCACGCCGACATCTAAATATATTGAGCGTTTAACAGATATGTGGGCGTTTGTTTTCCAGAACCTTGGAATGGCCATAAAATAAACAGGTTTTTTATTATGAATAATCTGGATCTGCTCATTGCCACGAATAACGCGCATAAACTCAGGGAAATACGTGAAATACTTTCCGGACTAACGGTTACGCTGCGAACAGTATCCGAGTTTCCTTTACTTCCTGAGGTCATCGAGGACGGCGATACGTTTTCAGAAAACGCCCTGAAAAAATCGCGCGCCTGTTTTCAATTTACCGGCCTTCTTTCGCTGGCGGATGATTCCGGCTTGGAGGTGGACGCGCTGAACGGAAGACCCGGCGTGTATTCGGCCCGCTATTCAGGCCGGACGCATGATTACCCGGCTAATAACCGGAAATTGCTGGAAGAACTGCGAAACGTTCCGCCCGATAAGCGTACTGCGCGGTTTCACTGCGTAATCGCATTGACCGGACTTAACCGGGCTAAACAACCTGTCGAACGTTTATTTCATGGAACCTGCGAAGGGATTATTCTCAGCGAAGAACGCGGCGCTAACGGTTTCGGTTACGATCCCTTGTTTTTTCTGCCGGAATACGGTAAAACCATGGCAGAAATCGAGCCGGAACAGAAAAACCGGATTAGCCACCGCGCGAACGCCCTTAGTAAATTACGCTGTTTTTTGAATGAACATATCCCTGAGTTAGTTTAACGCACAAATCCAAGGATTTTTTTATGCGCATCGCTTACATTGATTGTTTCTCAGGTATTAGCGGCGATATGATTATCGGCGCGCTGATTGACGCCGGATTGCCGTTTGATGCTATACAAACTGAACTGAATAAACTTTCCATTCATGAAGAATTTAGCCTGTCTGCAAGCCGGGTACAGAAACATTCGTTAAGCGCGATCAAATTTGATGTCAACATTAACCGCTCTCACCCACACGGGCACAGCAGCCATCATCACCGGCACCTTAGCGACATTGAAAAAATTATTTCCGAAAGTCCTATAATCAGGGAATGCAAACCGGTTATCATGAATATATTTCGTCGGCTGGCCCAAGCTGAAGCGAAGATACACGACACCACGATTGATAACGTCCACCTTCACGAAGTAGGCGCAATAGATTCGATAGTCGACATCAGCGGAGCGGTTATCGGTTTTCACCTTCTAGGTGTCGAGCGGATATATTCTTCGCTGGTACCCCTGGGTCGGGGAATCGTCCATTGCGACCACGGCGTGATTCCGGTGCCTGGCCCGGCCGTCGTGGAACTGCTCAAAAATTATCCGGTCGAATACAACGACATCCATAGCGAGATTTGTACACCAACAGGAGCGGCCGTATTATCCACTCTTTCTTCGGGCGTTAAACCGCACCTGAAAATGAAAACCCACTCCGTAGGATACGGCGCCGGAACCAAGGAATTTAAACAACTGCCCAATCTGCTCCGCATCAGCATCGGCGATGAACTTTCGGAATGGCATCAGGATGAATTGTGGATTCTCGAAACCAACATCGACGATATGAACCCGGAAATCTATCCCTTCCTGCTGGAACAACTGGAACAGGCCGGCGCAGTTGATTCTTACCTGACGCCGGTGATTATGATAAAAGGACGGCCGGGCATTCTTCTCACCGTAATGGCCCTCGAAGAGCGTATCGATAACCTCTTGTCTGTGATTTACCGCCAAACCACGACCATCGGCGTACGCACCCACTCCATTCGCCGAAAAAAACTGCCCCGAACCATCGTGGAAATCGATACGCCATTTGGAAAAATGAAGGCCAAACAGGTGGAAATCGGCGGCACTATTAAAATCAATCCGGAATTTGAAGAGTGCAAACGGATTGCAACGGAAAAAAATATTCCCCTTCAGGATGTGTATGAAATGGTTTTACGGTTGAATACCTGAACAGTCAATCGGTCATTTATCGGATAATCTGTTATACCGTCGCTATATCATCTCCTAATTGTAATGCGCTTCCTATCGTATCACAATAAATTCATTATATAGGGTCTTCACAACGGCATTATCAATGACAGCCCGAATGGTTTTGTTGCATGACACCCGGCGTTTTCGGACTGACGTACGGAATGCCCAGCTCCATACCGCGCAGAATCAGAATAAGTCCAAGTATGGCAATCGCAAACGGCGCGAGGCGTGATAACCGGTTTCTCAGCGGCATACTGATCATGGTGCCAAAAAAAGAAACAGCAAACAGCGAGGGTGCGGTACCCATTCCAAAGAACAACATATAAAACATACCTGTCACCGGGTCCGCGAGGGCTATAGCGCCGGCCAGGGCCATATAAACCAGACCGCAGGGCAGAAAGCCGTTCAGCAAACCGATTAGTAAAAGCGAAAAATAACCGTGCTTTGAAAGCAATGAACGAAACGCTGAGGCCATTTTACGCGGAATAACGTCTAAGGATACTTTCGCAAACAACATCGTGCCGATCCGCGTGGGCAAAACTGCTAATAAGATCATAGCGGCGCCAATCGCGATAGAAATTTCCTGCTGATACCCAAACAGAGCAAAGGTAGAACCGGCCAGTCCAAACAGCAGTCCCATGACGGCATATGTCACAGCGCGTCCGAAGTTGTATAAAATAATTCGCCCAATCCACGCAAATCCAAACCGGTAGCCGCTGTGCGGCAGTGCAATGGCAATCGGCCCGCACATTCCGATGCAGTGAATCCCGCCGACCAGTCCAAATAAAAATCCCGCCCAAAGTTCCATTGGTTGTCCTATCTTTCCATTTTGATAATTATCATTCAGATTACCTTGCTTGAATATATTTTAAATTTTGATGGAAACAGTATTACGTTAATTAGCCCCAAGCTCTTTCTTCATAATCCATGTTGTCTTGAATTTTCGTATCGCGGTCGTGTGCAACTGAAAATTCATCACATGATCCCGCATGGGAACAATGGTAACCGAATGGGCTATCGTAAACCAGGGCAGGTCCTTATTAAAAAGTTCGCAGGCTTTTTTGTAAATCGAGCTTCGCTCCAGCGGATCGGAAACGGTTTTACCGGTAAGAATCAAATGATGCATTTCGTCGCTTTGGTAAAAAGCCACATTGGTCGAGGGCGTTTTGGACGCAACGGTTTTATCGAGCAGGATATAGAAAAAATTATCCGGATCCGGCAGATCGGCTATCCATCCCACAATGGCCAAGTCATGTTCGCCACGGTATACCCGTTCAAGATATTCCTTCCAGGGGTATGTGACGATTTCAGCTTCAATGCCAACCTGTTTGAGGTCTTGCTGGATGAGTTTGGCTGCCTTATCCGGTTCGGGCATATATTCGCGTGAGATGGGCATGGTCCACAGTTTAGTTTTGAAACCGCCGGCCAGACCGGCTTCCGCCAGCAGTTTCCTGGATTCATCAGGATCATACGGCGTAAAACGGATTTCATCATTATAGCCCGTGAGCACGGGCGGAATGGGATTTTTCGCTGCCCGTCCGAACTGTCCGTATACTTCATTTACTATTTTTTCCCGGTTAATCGCATACACCACCGCCTTGCGGACGCGGATGTCATTAAAAGGTTTTTTGATGGTATTCATACCGAGGTATGATATATTCAGACCGGGCTGTTGAGAATATTTGATGCCGGCCGTCTGGCTGATTTCGTCCATATCCTGTTTATCCGGAACGCCCATCATGCTGATGCGGCCTTCCTTAAGTGCCATCCAGCGCTGATGCGGATCGGAAATCGGTTTCAGAATTAGTGTATCCAGGTAGGGCCGCCCGTTCCAGTAAGTCTCGTTAGCAGTCAGGATAACCGTGCCGTCTTCCTTCCACGATACAAATCGAAACGCGCCTGCGCCTACCGGATTTTTATAGAAAGCCTTGCCGTGTTTTTTCATAGCCGCCGGACTGATGAGGGACATAAAATTGAGTGACAGCAGACTTAGAAACGTTGCATTGGGTTTTTTCAGCGTGAAGCGTACCGTCGTATCATTCACAGCCGTAACGGTCTTTACAATGTCGTTCATGTTGTTCGAATTCCAGTTATATTCCCTTTCAGCGGAATAAAACGGATGATCCTTTTTGTACTGGCTTTCGATGGAGAACAGTACGGCATCGGCATTGACAGGGGTGCCGTCGTGAAATACGGATCCGCTTCGGAGATGAAAAACGTAGTCAAGAGCGTCTGCAGAAATATCCCAGCTTCGGGCGAGGCAGGGATCCACGCCGCTGCGGCCGGCGCGCTGCTCCACAAGCCCTTCAAAAATATTCGCCACCACCACCGACGATTCGGTCTCGCGGGACGACGCAGGATCCAGCGTGATTGGAGGGCCGCTTTTGCCGTAAATCAGTGTGCCGCCGTATACCGGTTTGCTTTCATCGGTCCCGGCCCCGTTCTTGTTGGATTTTCCACATGACCCTATTATCATCATGCTCAGCAGCGCAAAACCGATTATCGATTTCATGTTCAACTCCCGTTGAATATTTATGATTCCAAACGTGTTTTGGTATGTTCCAGCATAATCCGGGACAAGCGACGGGCGAACGCGACAGGATCCTTGGGACGGGAACCTTCTAGAATCAGCGCCTGATCATACAAAATCCGCGCGTAATCCCGGATCAGTGTCTCATCTTTAGACGCCTTGTAAATCGCGTCCATGGACCCGACCAGCTCATGGACAGGGTTGATTTCAAGTATCCGCTTGGTTGTATGCGGTTCCTGACCCATGGCCTTCAGCAGCCGCTCCATATTGGCGTCTAAATCCTGATCGCCGGCTACCAGACAGCAAACCGAATCTTTCAGACGCCCCGAGAAACGGACTTCTTTAACGTCATCCTTGAGCTCGGCCTTGATGACGTCGAGCATTTTATCAAATTTTTTCTCGGCTTCCTTGCGGGATTGGGCCTGTTCCGGATCGAGCTCGATATCGCCGCGCACAACGGATTTGACGGCTTTGCCCTGGTATTCAAGATCTACCGCGATAAAATCGTCAATTTCGTCCAAAAAGAACAGGACTTCGTAGTCCTTGGCACGGAAGGCCTCAAGATACGGCGAAGTCTCCAGTTCGGCGCGTGACGTTCCGGCTATAAAATATATTTCCTTCTGGTCCGCTTTCATGGCTTCCGTATAGGCCTTGAGCGTCGTGAACTGCCCGGGCTCGGTTTTGGTCGATTCAAACAGGAGCAGGTCTTTCAGTGTGTCCCGGCGCGATGGATCCAGGTACACGCCTTCCTTAAGCGGCTTACGGAATTCTTTATAAACCGCCAGATATTTCTCGTATTCGTTCGTTTTCATCTCGGACAACGCGTCCAGGACTTTTTTAATAAGGTTCTTTTTAATGACCTCGATCTGCTTATTGGCCTGCAGGATTTCGCGCGACACGTTCAGCGGCAGGTCGGCAGATTCCACAACGCCTTTCACGAAACGCAGGTACGGCGGCAGAAGTTCCTCACAGTGGTCCATAATCTGGACGCGCCGCACGTAGAGCACGGGCCCGATTTTATAATCGCGGTAAAACATATCAAATGGGGCTTTCGGCGGAATGAACAGCAGCGCCGTGAATTCCGTAGTGCCCTCTGCTTTGAAATGAATGATTTTCGCGGGCTCCTGAAAATCATGCGCGATATGCTTGTAGAACTCATTGTATTCTTCCGCCGTGATTTCATTCTTGTCCTTGAGCCAGATGGCCTTGCGCGAATTCAGGATTTCCTCCTGGACCTTTTTGTCCTTCTCAACATCCATGCAGACCGGATGTTCCACATAGTCGGAATATTTGCGCACCACACTCCGAATTTCCCATTCGTCAAGATAATTCTTTTCGGATTCTTTAAGATATAGAATGACATCTGTCCCGCGGGCGTTTCGTTCAAATGATTCGACCATAAACGTACCGTCGCCTTTCGATTCCCAGCGTACGGCCTTATCCGGCGGATCGCCCGCTTTCCGCGATATCACCACGATGCGGTCGGCCACCATGAACGAAGAATAAAATCCGACGCCGAACTGGCCGATCAGATCCGGATGGTCTTTGATGTCCTGTTCTTTCAGCCGCGCAATGAAATCTTTTGTTCCTGAGTGCGCAATAGTACCCAGCGCATGGATGATTTCTTCCTGGTTCATCCCTATACCGTTATCGCTTACAGTCAGCGTACCGGCGGTTTTATCTGGTTTAATTTTAATTTTCCATTCCGCGTCGCCGTCCAGCAAGGCGTTGTTTGTTAGAGACAAGTACCGGACTTTATCAATCGCATCTGCGGCATTTGAAATCAGCTCTCTCAAAAATATTTCTTTATGAGAGTACAGGGAATGGATCATTAAATCGAGTAACTGCTTGACTTCGGTTTTAAATTCAAACACCTGATCCGGCATAATCGTTCTCCTTTTTTCCTGTTTTCTACATTAACAATACAACATTTTTTTCTAAACCGGCATAAAAATAATTTTTCGTGAAAAAAAAATCAACCTCAAACGTAATGAAAATTAATTACTCAAGAAAAATTATTTCTTTCTAAAATCAAATAACTTTAAAATTTATACTAGAGAAGATGAAAGAACAAATTTATCATATTAAAAAATGATTAACAACCATAATAAAAACTTTCTCCGTCGACACTGACATTCCGGCTTCTGGGCTTAGACGGACAGGCAAGCACTTGCCTGCAAAAGCAGAACAGACATAAGGACAGGGGTTTGCATAGGCTTGGCTCCGGATTTTATTTATTTTACCCTAAACACGCGATACACACGACAAGTATTTTGTGTATGTCGGGGGACATATTTTATATCCTCATGATTTTACATTTGAATTTTTTATTCCAATACTCGTTAAATGCGTATCATTCGCGGGTGAAAGAACGAACCATGAAGTTTTCGAGATCCGATATACGCACTTGGCTCAAGCACTATCTGTGCCCTTGCATTCTATCGCTTTGTAAGCGGCAACTTTTGCGATTCTGTCTGGCTGAGCGTGATCCCAAAAAAAATTATTTCGGCTTTAATATAATCCCCTTGTTCTGATGTCCGTTTATCTTAATCGTTATCGGTTTTTCAAAACGGAGATAACGCGTGAATTGGGTTTCTTCAATGGCCGGTTGCGCTCGCAGCCAATCCCAGTCAATATATCCCTGCTTGATCGTCGTTCCCACCGTAAAATACCCGATGCGGAACGAGGTGATATTTTGAAAGAAATGCGAACCCTGTGAGGGCGTCACGTCAAAATTTCGGAAACCGGATTCCACAATGGTCACTGCGCCGGAAATCTGGTCCCAGCTCACCGGTATGCCGAGCCACGGATCCAGTGAGCCCCAGCGGCCCACGCCAATCAACAGATACGGCCGCTTGGCCGCCAGCAGTTTCGTGTTAAACTCACCCACTTCACGGGCAACGATCTCGCTCTTCCCGCGGTCAAAGGTGTCGATATCAATCACTACCGCGTCGTAAATATCCGTGATAATCCCGTTCCCAAGCACCTGCTGGCTGTGGCAGATGAGTTCCGACTGTTCCACGTCATCCACCTCGAGCTCTTCCAGCTCCTTGCTCAGCACCAGCGGCCGCATCTGAAGCACGCAGAATTCCTTCAGCGCGCCCTGCGGCACCGTCAGATTCACGGCAAACTCCATTTCCACAGGCGTGCCCATACCCCAGGTGCCCATCTCCAGCAGTAAATTCAGGATATCCGGGAGCGGAAATATTTTATGCTTCAGTATCGGCGCAAAGGTAACCACGCGTTTGCCCGGACGCGAAATGCCGTCGTACACCGAGTCATTTTCCTGGGAATACGTTGATCCTGCGCAGAACAGCGTGCCGTCGGCCTCAGCTACGCTCAGGTGAAACTGCTGGGTCAACAGATCATGCGTCTCCACTACCGATTCGTCCAATTTATAATCCAGGTTCAGCGCGTAAAAATTCTGCTGGGCGTTTTTGATGGTCTCTTTTGTCGAAAAAAACTGCAGAAGATGACGCGGATACTTTGGACAAAAACGCACGGTATTGCCGCCATCCACTACCGTTTTACCCAATCCCAGCGCGATGGAAACGATACCGTCCGACGCTTTCTGCGGCGGCACGGGGTAAAAGTTATAGGACTTCGCCACACCCGCAAATTCCGGATAAAACCGGTTCTCATGGCGTGAGCCGACCATGCGCTGGATAATCACCGCCATTTTTTCTTCCTCCAGCCGGTAAGACGTCGCTTTCATGTAGGTTTTGGAGCTTTTATAGAACGTGGACGCATACACTCTTTTGATGCTGTTCAACAATTCCCGCAGGCGCACGTTTTTATCCGGATCGTTGTTCGGAATCATATAGGTTTCATAAACACCGGCAAACGGCTGATACTGCGAGTCCTCCAGCAGGCTGGAGGATCGTACGGCGAGCGGTTGACGGATAATATCTAGGAAATCGGATAATTTTTTAATAATATCTTCAGGGAATTTAGGCGCGTCGACAAATTTACGGGTAATGGCTTCATCGTCGTCGGTATTCATAGCAAAGTTGAACAGCTGATTGTCTTCCATAAAACGCTCAAAAACGTCGGTGCCAATGACCACCGCCGACGGTACGGATATCTCAACGCCCTCGAAACGGTTGCGTACGTTGTAGTTGTTGATGAGGATGTTCACAAATCCCAGACCGCGCGCTTTGCCTCCCAGCGAACCGCGTCCGATACGCGCGAAACTGTTCTTAAGATCAAACGTATCTTTATTAAAATCCGAAATTATGCCCCGCTTGCGCAGTTCCTGATAAAGCGACAGCGCATCCACAAGCAGTTTCCGCATCGCGTCCACGGATTCAAACTGCGAGGTTTTAAGCGGCCTTAATTTGCTGGCCAACCAGAATTCCGTGCGCGCTTTGAGCCAGTTGGAAAAGTGATTGCGTTTGGCGTGATACAGCAAGGTCTCGTCGGGAATGACTCGTAATTGTTCTTCGAGCGTTTTAAGATTGTTGGCCCGGCTGATTTCCCGGCCGTCATCCGGATTCCTGAATATAAAATCCCCGAAATGAAAATATCGTATCAGAAATTCGCGGAGTTCATGCAGCAGGCGCGGCGAACCTTTCTGAAGAAATCCCGCCCCGATTTCTCTCGCTTTTTCTGCACACTCCAGACTGCTGGACTGGAACAGCACCGGGATATCCGTATATCGCTCCCGAACTTTCTTCGCAAACAACAGCCCCGCTTCCGGATCTTTCTCCCCCTCCCTCATAAAACTAATGTCCGATATTATCCCCAGAATGTTTTCCTCATATTTTTCAAAATATTTCCATGCTTCGTCGTATGTGGTGCTTAAAAGAATTTTTGGACGCGTGCGCATCCGAAGAAACTTATGCGTCAGGTTCAGACTTTCTGAAATCAGCCGCTGGGACTGATTCATGATTTCGGTATATATTATCGGAAGATAGGTAGAATAAAATTTGACATTATCCTCGATGAGAATGATGGACTGTACGCCGACATTGTTCGTGTCGTTTTCTACATTCATCTTATCTTCAATGTACTTTATGATGGCGATCATCAGGCGGTAGTCGCCCTGCCAGATAAATATGCGGTCAAATATGGAGATATCGTAATTTTTTACAATTTCCTGGTGCTCCTGATTATCATAAGCCAGCAGAATAATCGGGGCCTTAACACCTTTCTCTCTCATGAGTTTCGCAAACTTGATGACGTGCATATCTTCAATGTGCAGCGAGGTGATGATAAGATCAAAATGATTATCCTCCTGCACTATTTCCAGCGCCTCGATGCCGCTCATAACGTGTGTAAATTCCGGAACGTGACTGAGATTCAGCCCCTGATATTCCTGCCGTATCAGATCGTATATCTGCCCGTCCTCTTCAAATAAATAGGAATCGTACAAACTGGACACCAGCAGAACTTCGCGAACTTTATATCGCATCAGTTTCTGGAATTTCTGAATGCGCGTGCTGTACCCTTCGCCCAGCCAGAATGTGTCGAAATCCCGGATATGCTGTTTTACGGTCTTCTCCATGATACCCCCGGAAATTGTTTTCGCCTTTTTGTTTTCTTTATGCAGATAAGCTGAAGCAAAATTTAACAAATTTAATTTTAATTACAAGGGCGTTAAAAAAAAGGCTGACCGCATGGTCAGCCTTTATTGGAAAAATCGTGTTAGGGGTTATATTATACCAGACCCTGATCCATCATCGCATTGGCAACTTTGAGGAATCCGGCAATGTTCGCGCCGTTGACGTAGTTTCCGGGCGTGCCGTATTCTTTAGAGGTTTCAAGGCAGGTATCATGGATGCTCTTCATGATCTGATGCAGCCGCATATCGACTTCCTCAGCCGGCCAGGCCAGACGCATGCTGTTCTGCGACATTTCAAGACCCGATGTGGCGACGCCGCCCGCATTGGAGGCTTTGCCCGGCGCGTACAGAATTTTCGCCGCGTCAAACACTTTGTAGCCTTCGATGGTTGTCGGCATGTTGGCGCCTTCACACACGCAGATACAGCCGTTCTTTACGAGTTCCTTGGCGTCGTCTTCGTTCAGTTCATTCTGGGTAGCGCACGGCAGAGCCACGTCCACTTTAACGCCCCACGGACGCTTTCCTGCGAAGTACTTGGCGCCTTTGAATTTATCCGCGTACGGCTTGACCATATCCTGATTGCTGGCCCGCAGTTCGAGCATATAATCAATCTTTTCGCCTTTGATGCCGTCTTCATCCAGCACGAAGCCGTCCGGGCCGGACAGCGTTACCACTTTGCCGCCAAGCTGGGTAACTTTAAGAGCCGCGCCCCAGGCAACATTGCCGAAACCGGAAATCGCAACGCGCATCCCCTGGAAGGATTTGCCTTTGGTCTTCAGCATTTCTTCGGCAAAATAGGTACAGCCAAAACCGGTCGCTTCCGGACGTATGAGGGAACCGCCCCAGTTCAGTCCTTTGCCGGTCAGCACGCCGGTGAATTCACGCGTCAAACGTTTGTATTGCCCGTAAAGGAAGCCTATCTCGCGTCCGCCCACGCCGATATCGCCGGCCGGTACGTCTATATCCGGACCGATGTGGCGGAATAATTCCGTCATGAAACTCTGGCAAAAACGCATCACTTCCGTATCGCTCTTGCCTTTGGGATCAAAATCCGACCCGCCTTTGCCGCCGCCCATCGGAAGCGTGGTCAGACTGTTCTTGAAAACCTGCTCAAACGCAAGGAATTTTAAAATGCCAAGCGTTACAGAGGGGTGGAAACGAAGCCCGCCTTTATAGGGACCTATCGCGCTGTTCATCTGAATACGGAACCCCCGGTTAATGTGAACCTCACCCTGATCATCCATCCAGGGAACGCGGAAAATAATGACACGTTCGGGTTCAACCATTCTCTCAAGAATTTTTGCCGTGCGATACTCGGGGTGTTTGCTGATTACCAGGTCCAGGGACTCGGCCACTTCCATAACGGCTTGATGAAACTCGGGTTCAGCCGGATTTTTGGCTTTCACCATTTCGACAATTTTCTGCGTGTATTCTGACATAACAACCTCTTATTTATATTAAAGTTAAGTAGCTTAAAAATATAAAATCTTTCAAACGTGAACAACTTCTCAAAATAATTGCCTTTTGTCAATGACAATAATCAGTATTTTAAATTTTACTTATATTCTTTAACACAACCCGGATCTTCCAGAACCATTAATCCGTTGCCCGCAAGGGCGGCCATTTCATCTTCGCCGGGATAAACAAAAACGGTTGCGATATGCTTCACGCGTTCCGTAATGGCTTCCACAACAGGTTTTCCGTAAGCAATGCCGCCGGTTATCAGTATGCCGTCTACTTGTCCTTTCAGCACGGTGGACATTGCGCCAATTTCCTTAGCCACTTGATAGGAAAGCGCGTCCTGAATCAGTTTGGCTTTTTCATCGCCCGCCGTAGCGCGTTTTTCCACTTCATAAGCGTCATTGGTGCCAAGGTAAGCCACATAACCGCCTTTACCGGTAACCATTTTCTTGATTTCTTCTTTCGTGTGTTTTCCGCTGAAGCAAAGTTCTATCATCTGCCCCATAGGCAGGGAGCCGCTGCGTTCGGGCGAGAACGGACCGTCGCCGTCAAGCGCCTGGTTGACATCCACCACTTTTCCGTTTTTATGCGCGCCGACGCTGATACCGCCGCCCAGATGCGCGACAATAAGATTGAGTTCTTCGTATTTTTTATTCTGCGTCTTGGCGTGCAGCCGGGCTATCGCCTTCTGATTCAACGCATGGAAAATTGAAATCCTCTCAAACAGCGGATGACCGGCCACACGCGCCAATTCTTCCAGCTCGTCCACCACCACCGGATCGGCGATAAAAGCGCGCGAACCCGGAATTTCTTTGGACAGATTGCTGGCAATCAGCGCGCCGAGATTGCTGGCGTGTTCTAATTTGGCGTGCTTCAGATCCTCCAGCATTTTTTCATTCACCTCATAAACACCCGCCGGAATCGGTTTCACCAGTCCGCCGCGGCCAACGATAATCTTTATTGATTCCAGGGATATTTTCGCCATGTTAAGTTCATTCAGGATTATTTTTTCACGGAATTCGTACTGATCCGTAATCTTCTTGAACGGCGCCAGTTCATCCGCGGTGTGCTTAATATTCTTAAGGAATATTTCCTTGTTGTTATTAAACACCGCGATTTTAGTAGACGTCGAACCGGGATTGATGGCCAGGATTAATCGCTCTTTCATGATCGTTTTCTCTCTAATTATTTTTTATAATTTTTTTACAATCAAATCCGTTACCGCGTTTTGCCCGGATTAAACCCGGGGCTGATAATTAATTTACTGCCGCGGCCATGACAATGCTGTTCAGCTTGGTTTCGTCGGAGTCGGCCCGTGAAGTCAGAACGATCGGCACCATAGCGCCGATAATCAGCGCGGCCGCTTTGGAATTAGCCAAAAAGCCGAGCGCTTTATATAAAATGTTAGCCGCTTCGATATCCGGCGCGAGAAGTAAATCGGCGTCGCCGGCCACTTCGCTGACAATACCTTTATGATGCACGCTTTCCATACTGATGGCGTTATCTAGTGCCAGAGGCCCGTCCACGATGCAGTTCTTGATCTGCTTACGGTTGCTCATTTTAGCCAGCATCGCCGCGTCCACTGTCACCGGCATATCGGGACTAACCGTCTCCACGGCCGCTAAGACGGCCACCTTCGGTTTTTCGACGCCGAGGCGTATCAGAAAATCCACAGAATTATTGATTACCATCAGCTTCTGTTTAACATCCAAAGTCACGTTCATGCCTGCGTCAGCCAGGCCAAGAATCTTGTGATATTTTTCAAGCTCAAAGATCGCTAAATGGGACAGCATATCGCCTTTGCGCAAACCCCATTCCTTGTTCAGCACCGCTTTAAGCAATGTCGCAGTTCCCAAATTGCCTTTCATCAAAATATCGGCTTCTTTGTCTCGCACCAGTTTAACCGCGCGCTCGGCAGCTTTTTCAACATCCGCTTCATGAATAAGCCTGAACTTCGAGATATCCGCCTTCACCTCATCGGCAATTTTCTTGATTTTTGTTTCATCGCCAACCAGAATCGGGTCAACCACATTTTCTTTATTGGCCTTTGATACCGCTTCCAAAACATTGTCATCCTGAGCCACGGCCACGGCCAGCCGCTTGTTTTGGGCCTTCTTCACTAATTCGTGAAGCTGAGACATTTTAGTTAACATCATTCCTCCGATATAAAATTTATTGGTTTCAGGTTGTGTTGGTACATATATCAAGGCAATCTAATAAAAAAAAAGGTTTTAATAAATAGTTTTTTAATTATTTTTCTGAAAATAACTTGTAAAAAGCCGGTTTTTTTATTTAATTAATTTAAAGAACTTGCGGCTGAATAAGGCATGAATAACATTGTTTTTATAAACGGAAAGATATATACCGGTAACGGCTCTGAGTGTGAGGCGCTGGCGGTAGCCGGAAACCGCGTCATTGAAACAGGAAGCAATAAAGAACTAAAAAATAAATACCCCGCTTTTAAGATAAGCGATCTTTCCGGTCATCGTGTCCTGCCGGCTTTTACGGATTCGCATCTGCATTTTCTCGCCTATTCTCTGAAATTGCAGCAGGTTGACCTCAGCGGACTAACCTCACTCCGCCAATGTCTGGACGCAATCGCATCATGCTTAAAGAATAAAAAACCGGGAGAATGGATTATCGGTCAGGGTTGGAACTATAATCTCTGGCCGGAAAACCGTTTGCCGACACGATATGATTTGGATACGATCGCTCCTGAAAATCCTGTGTGTCTCGAGTCACGTGATTATCATTCCACCTGGATTAACACGGCCGCGCTTCATAAAATAAATGCGGAACCACTGCACAGCCAACGCTACAAAGGAACCGTCATCGCCGACGCGCGCGGAGAGCCAACCGGCGTCTTCTGCGAAGAAGCCCGGGAACTCATCTGGAAAGCCATCCCCCAGCTCACAGAAACACAAAAAATCCAAGCGCTGCTGGCTGGAATGGAAACAGCCTACAGTAATGGCATCGCCTCGATTCATACAATGGAAAACCTTGAGGATTTCGGCCTCTATCAATCGGCGGTTTCCAAAGGGTTCCGGCTTCGGACGACCGTTTATTTGCCGGTAAGGAACCTGGAGGATATTATTTCCTCGCAAATTAAAAGCGGCTTCGGCAACGAGTGGCTCCGCTTCGGCGGCATTAAAATATTTATAGACGGATCGCTCGGCTCGCAAACCGCTCTGATGATGGACGCCTATGACAATCTTCCGACCGGCATGAAAGATTATAAAGGAACGGAAATTATTAATCAAAAAAACCTTAACGAAATTGTGATTAAAGCCACTGAAAATGAAATCGCCTGCGCCATCCACGCCATCGGTGACAAAGCCAATCACATGGCTCTCAATGCTCTTCAGATTGCGCGGGAAAGGTATCCGGCCAAATCGATAAAACACCGCATCGAACACGCACAGTTGGTTGCAGATAATGATAAAAAACGATTTAAGGACATCATTGCCTCCGTACAGCCGATACACATTCGCGAGGACATCGATTCCGCAAATAAATACTGGGGCAAGCGCTGCCGTAATGCTTATCCGTTGAAAAGTTTACTGCAATCCGGCGCCCGGATTATCTTCGGCTCAGACGCCCCGGTGGAAACCATGGATGTGTTTGAGGGTATTTATTCCGCGGTTCGCCGCAGCAAACGCAATGACCATACGCCCTGGTATCCTGAAGAAAGCATAGACACCCATACGGCCGTCATGGCTTATACGGTAAATCCCCCGCTGGCCGTCCACGGTGCAGAACATTTCGGCGCTCTTGTTCCGGATTCGTACTGTGATTTTGTGGTATTGTCTGATGATATTCTGAGCGGCGACACGGAATTAATCCCCAAAACTGTCGTTATCCAGCTAGTCATTGACGGAAAAACTGTTTTCAAGAAATAAACATCAGGTGTTAATTATGAAAAAACAAGCGGTTACTTTAAGCGTTGGGTTCATTATGTTCATTTCTGCTTTGGGTTATTTAGCTTTTACATCCAATTCCAAATTGAACTGGTATAAATTTGATGATGGTATGGCAAAGGCTAAAAAGGAAAAAAAACTTATTCTCGTGGATTTTTATACGGATTGGTGCGGTTATTGTAAAAAAATGGATGCAGAAACCTATTCCAATGAAAATGTTATCAAGTACCTGAATGAAAAATTTGTGCTCATCAAACTTAACCCTGAAAAAGACGGAAATTTAACTTTTAAAGGAACTTCCTATTCAGCTCAGGAATTTACCAGAGGCCTCGGCATTTCAGGATATCCATCCACGCTGTTTATAGAACCGAACGAAACCCTGATTACAATTGTACCCGGATATATAAAAACGGATGAATTTCTTAATATAATTGAGTTTATCGGAGAAAAAGCCTATAATAACCAGAAATATGATGATTTTCTGAAGAATAGAAAAACACGGTAATACGTGTCGGTTTGATAGTAATCGATGATATCCTTAAAAAAGATTTTTTGTATAGCCCGCTGGGAATTTATCCAAAAAATCCGTTCAAAAGGTTTTATTTTTTCACTGGTTCTTACAGCATTCCTTTTTTACCTGATTAATTATGTTTTTTCTTTTCAAAATGAGTCCAAACTACGTCGTTTAATAGTTGGATTTGCAGACCTTTCAGGTACAAATCCAGACAAAGCATGGATGTCCGACCCGGATATCGCTGACAAAATTATTTTTATTGAATTTCCTGATCAAAATTATGAACGGATAAACGCCTCTGCTCATGAATTTATTGAAAAAAATCAGTTCGACGGTTTTATTTTATTGGATATTAAAAAATCGGAACATAATTACATTAAGCTGTTTTTTCGGGATGACTTAGATAAATTTACTATTGAGTATATTAAGCTTTTTTTAAAAGAAAAATTAAATTTTACGAATAAAAACACTAAAAATATTCAAATTTTTCCCCAAAAAACTATCTTTTACGAAGAAAAAATTATAATTGCCGAACAAAGAAAAAACTTATTACATATAAGTGGTTTCTTACTGACAATTATTATTTTTTCATCGGTCTTTCAGTCAGGAAATTTCTTTCTCAGAAGCATTACGGAAGAACGAGCGGACCGCACGTTAGAAATGTTGCTTTCTTCCGTTAAGCCGGCTGAATTGCTTGCGGGAAAATTTATGGGAATCGGTTTAGTTGGATGGTGTCAAACGGTTTTATGGGTAGCGCTTCTCGTTTTATTCGCTCCACAAATCATCCATTTTTCGATAATCACAATAATTGTTTTTTTTCTGTACTTTTTTACCGGATATTCTTTTTACGCGGGCTTTTATATGTTTATCGCGGTAAAAACAGCTTCCGAGCATAATTTGCAATTTATTCAGCAATTGGTTTCCTTTCTCGGACTGCTTCCGCTGGCTTTGTCTTTTCTGGTTCTGGCAGAAGTGGAATCAGCGTGGTTATATTTACTGGCTTACATACCTTTTTTAACCCCGGTATTATCAGTAATGCTTTTTAGTGTAGAATCGTTTCCGGTAATTCATATAATTGGAACGGTAACGATTTCAATTTGTTTTACACTAATAATCTTTCATATAGCCGGCCTGGCGCTCAAAAAGCAAAACCTTATCCGAACTGCTTTTTCAGAATAAAAAAACCCGGCACAAACCGGGTTTTGTATTTACTTCAGGAAGCTTAGCAGGATACCCGCCGCAACGGCACTGCCTATCACGCCGGCCACATTAGGCGCCATCGCGTGCATCAGCAAATGATTAGACGGATCGTATTTCTGGCCTATGATCTGAGAAACACGCGCGCTGTCCGGAACCGCGCTGACTCCGGCATTACCTATCAGCGGATTGATCTTATTCTCAGGTTTTAAAAAGAGGTTCATAAATTTAGCAAATAATACGCCGCCGGTAGTCGCCACAATAAAAGATAATGCGCCCAACCCGAATATCAGCACGGATTTAGGCGTTAAAAACGTACTGGCCTGTGTGGACGCACCAACGGTTACGCCGATTAAAATAGTAACTATGTCTATCAGTGAATGCGATGCGGTTTCAGCCAGGCGTTTGGTTACACCGCTTTCCTTCAGCAGATTTCCAAAAAATAACATGCCCAAAAGCGGCATCGCGCTGGGAGATATAAAGGTCGTAAACAGCAAACCTACTATCGGAAATATAATCTTTTCAGTCCGCGTAACCATCCGCGGCGGCTTCATGCGAATCAGGCGTTCTTTCTTGGTTGTCAGCAACTTCATGATGGGCGGCTGTATAACCGGCACCAGCGCCATGTATGAGTAAGCGGATATGGCAATGGCCCCGATAAGATCCGGAGCAAGCCGCGATGAAAGGAATATAGCCGTCGGTCCGTCTGCGCCGCCGATAATGCCGATAGCCCCGGCTTCCTGAGGAGTAAATCCGAGTGATATGGCCAGCATCAAAGCCCCAAATATACCCATCTGAGCCGCAGCCCCGAGCAAAATTAGCTTCGGATTGGATAACAGCGTCGAAAAATCAAGCATCGCTCCGATTCCCAGAAATATCAGCGGCGGATAAATTCCTTTGAGTACCCCAAAATGGAGATAATTCATAACACTGCCGGTTTCATAAATGCCGACCTGCAGACCCTGATTCTCAAAAAACGGTACATTCCCGATTAAAATACCAAACCCAATCGGTACCAGCAAAAGTGGTTCATATTCTTTTTTAATGGCCAGAAAGATAAAAATCAATCCGACCAGGATCATAACCAAATGACCCCAGGTAAAATTCGAAAAACTGGTATATTCAAAAAATTTCTGTAGTCCTTCCATATCAGTCTCCGATCTCGATTAAAATACCGCCTTCGAGAACAGAATCCCCCGGTTTAACCTTCACGGAAACCACCCGGCCTTCTTTGTCGGAATTGATGTTATTCTCCATCTTCATAGCCTCCAGTATCAGCAGCCGGTCGCCCACTTTAACCGTATCGCCTTCTTTTACCTGTACCGAAATTACGGTTCCCGGCAGAGGTGACTTGACAATGCCGCTGCCTTTCTTTTCATGAGGCGGACTGGTCTTAGCGATGGACTTGTCCGATTCGGTGGATGGCTCGATATGAGCCCTTTTAAGAACAGGCGTTTTTGATGCCTGAACGGTCTTTTCAATCTCCACATCATATCGACTTCCATTCACCTCGATATGAGCGACGTTATCCTCAATCTTTAGTATCTCTACATCATACTTATTACCCTGGATGGTAAATTTGAATTTTTTCATGGTACTCTCGGATTTATATGGCTCGTGGATTTTTTCTTAAACCGTAGATTTTTGAATTCCACGGCGAATAATTCTTGGATATTTTTTTAATGGTTATCACGGTATTTTCAATATCATGAATTTCGGAAAAATGCAGGTGCAAAGCCATGCCGATGGCGGCGGTTGTTTCGGCGGGAATGCTCATATCTTTTTTTATGGGAACCCCGGTTTGAGCTACGACTGATAAACGAAACCGTCTTTTTGCCGCCCAGTTTATCATTTTGGTTGTCAGGACAAACATAATATAAAGAAGCAACAGGGCTGTAAAAACCACACCCAGACCAATCAACATGATAACAATACTGTTCCCGTTTCCGTTACAGTCCACATTCACAATAGCCGACGGATCAAACCGTAGTTGTGCCGCAGCGGCTGAAACGGAATCCGGTACGGCGCGTGTTGTATCGGCAATCAGGGCAAGGGTCGTTTTCATTTCCATGAATGCCTCCTACAGCGGTATGTTCGAATGTTTCTTGGGCGGATTCGTGTCCTTTTTAGTGGACAGCGACTGCAGCGCGCGGATAATACGGAACCGGGTGTTGCGCGGCTCTATCACATCGTCAATGTAACCGAATTTCGCTGCCACATAAGGATTGGCAAATTTATTGCGGTATTCTTCTTCCTTTTTCTGCAAAAATAACGCGCGTTCGTGCTCATCGGTAATCGCCTGCGTTTCTTTCTGATGCAGTATTTCTACGGCGCCTCTGGGTCCCATCACCGCGATTTCGGCCGTAGGCCAGGCGTAATTAATGTCGCCCCGCAGATGCTTGGAACTCATCACATCATAAGCCCCGCCGTAAGCTTTCCGGAGAATCACGGTTACTTTTGGTACGGTGGCCTCGCCGTAAGCGAAAAGCAGCTTGGCGCCGTGAACGATAATGCCGCCGTATTCCTGCGCGGTCCCCGGAAGAAACCCTGGAACGTCTACTAAAGTTACTAATGGAATATTGAAGGCGTCGCAGAAACGCACAAACCGCGCAGCTTTGCGGGAGGAATTGATATCCAGAACCCCGGCCAGATAATTCGGCTGATTGGCCACCAAACCGACCGACATACCGTTGAAGCGCGCAAATCCGGTAATGATATTCGGCGCGTACACACTCTGCACCTCGAGAAATTCTTCGTTGTCCACAATAGCATGTATCACGTCTTTCATGTCGTACGGTTTGCTCGGATTATCGGGAATAATCGTATTCAGTGATTCTTCCAGCCGGTCAATCGGGTCGTCGCAGGATTTCATCGGCGGCTCCTCCAAATTATTCTGCGGCAGAAAACTGATTAGCTTGCGGATCAGCGCGATGCCTTCTTCCTCGTTTTCTGAAATAAAATGACACACGCCGGATTTGGAACCGTGCACAAATGCGCCGCCCAGTTCTTCCTCGGATACGACTTCGCCGGTTACCGTTTTCACCACTTTAGGCCCGGTTACAAACATATAGCTGGTATTCTTGGACATTATCGTAAAATCCGTCAATGCCGGCGAATACACCGCCCCGCCGGCGCAGGGACCAAATATCGCCGAAATCTGCGGTATCATGCCGGATGCCAGAATGTTGCGCTCAAAGATGTCCGCATACCCGCCGAGACTTTTCACGCCTTCCTGGATACGCGCCCCGCCGCTGTCGTTGATGCCGATTACCGGCGCGCCAACCTTCATCGCCATATCCATTATCTTGCATATTTTGGCCGCAAACATTTCCGACAAAGAACCGCCGAATACGGTAAAATCTTGCGAAAACACATAGACCAGTCGCCCGTCAATTGTTCCATAGCCCGTTACCACGCCATCGGAAAGATAGGTCTGTTCGTCCAGGCCGAAATCAATACAGCGGTGAGAAACAAACATATCAAACTCTTCGAAGCTGCCTTCATCAAGAAGCAGATCGATACGCTCGCGCGCCGTGAGTTTACCTTTTTTATGCTGTGACTCGATACGTTTCAATCCACCGCCTAGCCGGGCTTGCTGCCTCAGCTCCAGTAATTCCTTAATGCGTTCTTCGATTATCATATATTCTCCAGAGTGACGTGATTAGGGATGATTATTCTTCGCATAATTCCATCAAAACGCTTTGCGTGGATTTGGGGTGGAGAAAGGCGATGTTCAAACCCTCGGCACCCTTACGCGGCTCCTTGTCAATAAGCTGTACGCCTTTGCTTTCCATCTCTTTCAGGCCGGCGCTTAATCCCTTTACACAAAACGCAAGATGGTGAACGCCTTCGCCTTTTTTCTCGATGAATTTGGCTATAGGTCCGTCCGGTGCGGTGGACTCCAGCAATTCAATTTTTGTCTGTCCGATTTTAAAAAAAGCCGTTTTCACTTTCTGGTCTTTAACCTCTTCAATTAAATAACATTTTAATCCAAGCATATTTTCATAAAAAGGAATGGCTGAATTTAAATCTTTTACGGCAATTCCAATATGTTCTATGTGTGAAATATCCATGATACGGCTCCTTGGTTTTTATGCTGTATTGAAATATTTTAATACTGGTGGTATAATAAATATGTCACCGTGAACAAACAATGATAAAAATCATATATCATAATTAAATATATCTAATTTTAAATAGATGTTTTTTATGATAAATTTTAAAGAATAAAAAAAAGAATTTCGTCAGATTTCCTTAACTGAATCTTGACTTTTGATTATTATTTGCTTAGATTTCCCGCCCAAAATGTATATAACTATAAATTAAAATAAATGGAGCCATTGTGAAACGTACGTATCAACCCAGCAACAGAAAAAGAAAAAACAAACACGGTTTCCGTGAACGGATGAAAACCAAAGGCGGAAAAAGGGTGTTAGCCGCTCGTCGTGCCAAAGGCCGGAAGAAATTAACGGTCAGCGATGAGCTTTAACCGGAAGGAAAATTTTTCTTTTTTCGGCAAAGGCTTCTTTCAGAAAAAGGGGAAGAAGCCTTTGTCGCTTTTTTGGCCCTTCCGCATTCCGGCATTATTGTTTATACTTCTGATTAAAATATACCGGCTGACGCTTTCCAGAATTTTACCAACCAGTTGCCGTTTTTATCCTTCCTGTTCGCAATACGCTTTGGAGGCATTCAGTCACTACGGTTTTTTCAGGGCTTTTTGGATGTCAGTTAAACGGATTCTTAAATGTCATCCCTTTCATCCCGGCGGTTACGACCCCGTCATTCATCAAAACCAATCTGATTAACCTACAACGGATAAGGAGTTACCGATGGACAAGAAATCTGTCCTTGCCATAATCATTATAGCATTAATCATTATTTTATGGCCTGCCTATAACTCGTTGATATCTCCGCCTCCGGTCAAAGCGCCTAAATTGATTGATACAGTCACCGTAAAAAAAGACACGGTGGTTAAACAGGAAATCAAGACGACTCCGGTTTTAGCAAAAAAAGCCGACTCGGTTAAAACCGCTTTAGCTTCTGCGCCTTCCTTTTGGAAAGACAACCCGGAAAAAACCATCACAATAAATAACACGCTGTATCAGGCAAAATTATCGGGCAAAGGCGGCGGAACAATAAAGGATTGGCGCATTACTTCTTATAAAGACTACACGGGAAATGATGTTAATTTTATTGACGGAAATAAAAATATCAACATTTCTTTCAAATACCGCGGACAACTGGTAAATCTAAATACCGCTAATTTTAACTTCGACACCTCAGATACATTAATTGATCTCACCGCCCTCCCTAGCCGAACATTGACATCCACTCTGAATTTTGATACGGATAAAAAAATTGTAATTACTTACACATTTTATCATAACGAATATCATTTTGATTACAGCGTTTCTTTCCTGAATTTCGGCGACGACATCACTAATAATGAATACAAACTCGAATGGGTCAGCGGTCTCAGGACAACCGAAAAAAATATTACCGAAGATCTGACTTATTTTATGACATACGCTCTACTGGGTGATGAAAAGGAAGAATTTGACATCGGTAACTCATCAGGAGGGGAAACCTCATATACCGGCAAAACACGCTGGGTTGCATCACGTACTAAATATTTTGTCCTGTTCATTATCCCGCAGGAAAAGGATGGGGAGGGTTGTTCTTTCACAGGCACAGGAAAAACTGAAGGCGGCCTGCATATACGTAAAGACTATCAGCTTTCTTTAAATATGAAATTTGAACCGGAAAAGAAAGATGCTTATCGTTTTTACATTGGCCCGACTGAATATACCCGACTAAACAATTATGATGAAAACCTCGCGGTTATCCTCGAATGGGGGTGGGCTATTTTCAGGCCGCTCACCAAAGGCATTAACTATACTTTTAAATTTTTATACGAGTATATACCCAATTATGGCTGGGTCATTCTCATTTTCACATTGTTTGTAAAAATCCTGCTATATCCCCTTACGCACAAATCTTATGTCGGCATGCAGAAAATGAAGGAGGTCATGCCCCGACAGAAAGAAATACAGAAAAAATATAAAAACGATCCTGCAAAGATGCAGCAGGAAATGATGAAATTGTATAAGGAAATCGGTTACAATCCATTTTCCGGTTGCTTGCCTCTGCTTATTCAGTTGCCTATCCTTTTTCCGATTTACCAGGTATTCCGTATTTCTATTGACCTACGTCAGGCGCCATTTATTGGATGGATTCATGATTTATCAGTTCCGGATACAGTAGCCGTCCTTCATACTGGTTTGCCGTTAATCGGTGACTTTAATGTTAATCCACTGCCGATTATTATGACGATACTCACTTTTGTCCAGCAGAAAATCGCGCCCATGACTCCGATGGGCGATGCCACCGATCCCGCTCAAAAATTCAATCAGAAATTTATGCTTTATGGCATGCCAATTTTGTTCTTTTTCCTGTTTAACAATTTTTCATCCGGTCTGGTTTTATACTGGACGGTTTTCAACCTGCTAACCATGCTTCAGCAATACATGATGTCTAAACATCTCATTAAATAAAATCGGGTTTCGGAGGTAAAAAATGAAAAGAGTCATGTCTTGCTATTTACAGACATGGCTCTTATTTTATCAGTAGCCGACAATCAATGAGTATTGATAACAACATTCTAAATGAAACCATAGCCGCCATCTCCACTCCTCCCGGAACCGGAGCAATCGGTATCGTTCGAATTACAGGCCGGGATGCTCTGGCAATAACTGAAAAAATCTTCAAAGGCGCAAAAAAAGTTTCTGAAATCAGCACACACTCGGTTGAATTTGGTAAAATCATAAATCCACAAAACAATGAAATCATTGATGTCGTCCTTGTAAGTGTCATGCATAGTCCCAGGACATATACCGGGTTTGACACGGTAGAAATAAATTGCCACGGCGGCGTAATGACGACAAAAAAAATTCTTGAGCTTGCGCTTCAAAACGGCGCCCGGATGGCCGAGCCTGGCGAGTTTACTAAACTGGCTTTTCTGAACGGAAAGATTGATTTATCCCAGGTGGAAGCCGTGGCCGATTTGATTCATGCCAAAACCGAAACCGCCCGGCGCTCATCATTAAACCAATTTCTCGGCAACTTATCCTCGGAGGTCAAATGTCTAAGAGACGATTTACTGCAATTGTGTACCTTGCTGGAATTGGATGTGGATTTCGGTGAAGAACACCTCATTCATATAGACACCGAAATAATAAACCAAAAAATTGAAACCGTTATTAAACGCATTCATGAACTTTTATCTACCTATAATGTCGGACACCTTTTAAGAGATGGCGCTAAAGTGGCAATTGTAGGTAAACCCAACGTGGGTAAATCCAGCTTGTTAAATGCCCTTCTAAAGAAAGAGCGCGCCATCGTCAGTGAAACACCTGGGACCACGCGCGATTTTATCGAGGAATCAATCGATATTAACGGAATTCCTTTTACGTTTGTTGATACAGCCGGACTTCGGTATTCTGAGGACCGCATCGAAAAAATGGGCATGAATAACACCATAGACTTGATGCAAAGCAGTGATCTTGTCCTAATGATGATTGACCGTTCAAAACCCTTGGATGATGACGACAAAAAAATACTTAAAATCATTCTCGATTACCATCGGGATAATCCTGCTAAGAAAATGATTATCGTTCAAAATAAAACTGACTTGGGTGATTCGAGTGAAACATACCCCCTACTGGATGAGTTTACTTCAGTTAGAATATCTGTAAAAACAAGATATGGTCTTGATAAATTAAAGGATACAATAAGCAGACATTTTGAATATCATATTTCACCGGAATCTCCTGTAATAACCAAATTGCGTCATAAAATTTCACTGGAAAAAAGTCTTGAATTTTTAAATTCAGCTCAGAGAAGTTTAAATCAAAGAATTTCCTACGAATACATATCTTTTGATATTAGAAACACCATAAGCTCACTTAATGAAATAATTGGAACAATAACCTCAGAGGATATTTTAAAATCAATTTTCTCAAGTTTCTGTATCGGGAAGTAAAATAATGGTTTTTTGTAAAATAGTATCAAATGACCCCATGAGGGGTTAAGGATTTGAAAAAATATAAGTTAAAAGATACCCCAAATACCCAAGAGAAGGCAGTTTTACACCAGTGAAGCTGCTTTCTTAAGGTTTTTGTAAGGTCAA
>Ga0067045_1027943_pt1 | contig 49344 bp, 42 predicted proteins | sample TerdegcTABiofilm_FD_59184 | JGI IMG/M metagenome (GOLD analysis project Ga0067045, IMG submission 59184) | Combined Assembly of (Gp0054472, Gp0054536) Wastewater bioreactor microbial communities from Singapore -Terephthalate degrading...
CGCCAGCCCAACTATCGTACCCACCGGCCCAGCTGTCGTACCCACCGGCCCAGCTGTCGTACCCGCCGGCCCAACTGTCATACCCGCCGGCCCAGGCATTGAATCCGCCGGCCCAACTATCATAACCGCTGATCCAGTTGTTGAAAGCGCCGGACCAGTTGGTCGTACCGCCGGCCCAACTATCATAACCACCGGCCCAACTGTCGTAGCCACCCGCCCAACTGTCATAACCACCGGCCCAACTGTCGTAGCCGCCGGCCCAACTGTCATAGCCCTGGATCTTGAACTGGCCGGTTGCGGCATCATAGACCGTCCAACCCTGATAGTGCTGCGTCCCGGCCAGGTCGGCGGCGATATCCATGCCCTGATTCGCTGTCCCCTCCAGGTCGGTGAAGACGGCGTCGGGGGCCCAGACGCGGCCCGCGCCCTGTTCCCAGATGCTGTAGGCGGCCTCACCGCTATACTCGCTGAACTGCGGGCGCGCCGTCATCGCCAGCCGGTACTTGACCTGATCCGGCGTCAGCGTAGGATTCTCGCTAAGCATTAACGCCACAATGCCTGAGACCACCGCCGCCGACATAGAGGTGCCCGACATCTTGAAATAGCGGCCATTGATCTTGTTGTCAGGATACTGCTGGCTGAGGTAAGTATCCTCCTTCATTACGGAGACCATGTGAGCCCCTGGCGCGATCACGTCGGGTTTGACGAAAGCATCCAGGGTTGGCCCAGTGGCGGAGAACGGCGGGATATAGTCGTCGCCGAAGTTGTCCGGGGTATAGTTGTCGGTAAACGCGCCCACGGTGATGACGTAAGGAGTATTCCCCGGAACGCCGATGCTGAGGGGAGCCGGTCCGCCGTTCCCCGCACTGGTCACTACCACAATCCCGGCTTGCCAGGCGGCCATGACCGCCAGGTTATAGGGATCAGCCCAATAGGGAGCCACGGGCGTCGCGTACATGGAGATATTGAGGACCCGGATGTGATACTTGTTCTTGTTCTGGACCACCCAGTTGATCCCCCGGAGGACATTGGAATAAGTCCCTACCCCGGTCCGATCCAGGACGCGCACAGCCACCAAATTGGCCGCCGGTGCGACACCCCGAAACTCCCGGTCAAGCGGTTCATAGAAGCTGTTAGCGATAATACCCGCCACATGCGTACCATGCCCGTTGGGATCCCCCGGCGACCGGAACAGCTGTTGCGTTTGGTACACTTTACCAGAGAAAGCATCATAGTAAGCCAGGAAACGGCTGTTCAGATTGTTGCCAGGACCATAGTGAAGCGTAATGAAGCTCGGATCAATGCCGGAATCCAGCACGGCCACCGTGACCCCAGCGCCCAAATCACCGGCCCGCCAGACTTCCTGCGTGCCGATGGTCTTGGCAAATTCCACGTCGGCGACCCCATTACAGGCCACCTGGACCTGATAGTCCTGCGTCACTCTGACAACGCCGGGCAGCTGAGCCAACCGGGCCAGCCGGTTCTGAGGCACGTCAGCGACGACGGCGTTGATGATCTCCACCGTGTCCAGCACCTGCCCCTGGCACTGCCCCACGGCGGCGGCGGCGGCATTGCCGTCAGTGCCCTGCACAATGACCCGCACCAATGGAGAAGGCGTTGTAGGCCCTCCCACCAATGTGACCAACAGCACGGCACAAATGATCGGCAGAGTAATCAAATTCCGGATGCGCTGTGTGTTCATGACAATCCTCGCTTTCTAACTATTTTAAAACCAAACGGCCTGAAAGGCTAATACTGTTTTCTTACCAGAATTATACACTATCTTAGAACTAACAAACAATAGTACTATAGTACTATTGTTTGATGACATTCTTCACCTTGGGGGGAAGTTATGGCCCTTGTGGCCACCGACGGGCAAGAACGCGGAGCGCAGTAACGAAGCGTAGACTTTAGCCAGCAGCTATTTTGAAGGGGCCGCCGGCATACGATCCAGGTTAGCGTGCAGCCAGGGTTCTGGTTCATAGAGAGAACCGAAGCAAACCTCAGCCGCCGCGCGGCAACCGGCGCGACAGGTCGCCAAACCGGGACAGGGACGGCAAACCTCCGGCACGGCCGCGACAAACCCGGCCAGGGCCGGTCCGGCCAGGATTTCGGCGAGCGATTGCGAGCGCAAATCGCCGAGGATGGTGGCGGTGTGATTGCAGGGCCGCACGCGCCCGTCCGGGCCGATGGTCGTGTAAGCGTTCTCGTGCCCGGCCGCGCAGAACCCAAAGCTGAGGTGCGGGTAGGCGCGGATATCTACCAGGCAGGGCAATACCGGAATAGAGACGGAGGCAAAAAGAGAATAGGCGACCGCCAGTTCTTCCACCACGGCCAGGGCCTCCTGGACCTGCTCCACGGTCGGCAGCAGCTCCAGATGGCGTGCGCCCTCACCACCGGGATTAAAGCGATTGAACATGAGCGCCGTCGCCCCTAAGGCGATCATCATCTCCAATGTGGGCCGCACCTCCCCGATGTTCTCACGGGTAGCCACGAACACGCCACACCAGGAGGCCCCGGCCTTAGCCAGCCGGGCCATCGCCGCTAACGCCCGCTCCCAGCTGCCCGGCGTGCGGGTGAGCCGGTCGTGAGTCGCTGCCTCCGCTCCCAACAGAGTCAGCTCAAACATCTGCACGCCGTGGTCCAGACAAAAGTACAACATGTCGGTATCCAGCAATCCGCCGTTAGTGATGAGGATACTTGCCAGCCCGCGGCGGTGGCAAAAGTCCAGCAAAGTTCGAAAATCGGGGCGCAACAGCGGTTCTCCACCGGAGAAGGTGACCGTTCGGCAGCCGGTCTCGGCCTGGAGTTTGGCGATCAGCTCACACCAGGCACGGGTATCCAGCTCACCGGTCACGAGCTCCGGCCGGAGTTTCCAAACATTGTAGCAGTAACGACAATCCTGGGTGCAGCGCGGGGTCAATTCCAAAATGTAGTAAGTCCCCAGCAGGGGTTGACCGGTGAGCGCCGCCCGGCGGGCCTGCAGTGCCTGCTGCCAGTGCAGCAGGGTGGATTGCAGGCGTGCATAGACCGCCATAAGTCACAGGTCCAGCAGGTGGATGACTGTTTCAGGGAACTGGCGGGCTGCCAGCAGCTGCGCACGTAGGGCCTGGCGAGATGGGGAGAGCGCCGTGGGAGTGGGCGTCGGCAACGGTGAAATAGGGGAAATGAAAGGCGCTGTGGGCGAGGGAGTCGGCGGCAGAGGCGCATAACAGGTGGGGGTAGGCGTTGCCGGCGCGGGCGAGGGGGTCGGCGGCACACGGGCGTAACAGGTAGGTATCGGCCAGCGCGGTGGGAACAACGTGCAGGCCGCCGTCACCACCGAGGTCAACAATGCCAGCACCCCTAATTTAAAGCGCAAGGTCAACGGTAAACGGGATCCATGACCACTCATGGGCAAGCCTCCTGGCTCTCAATCTTCCTGCGCTGGCTCCAAAATGGCAAGCACCGCCTGAGGCCACCGCCCGGCCGCGCGGAATCGTTCCAGCAAGCGGTCGCGGGTGAGCGGCACCGGCAAGGCGGCGGCAGCCGACGGCAACGTCACGGCGGGCGTCGGAGTGTAACAAACCGGGGCCGGGGTCTCAGTCACAGCCGGCAGCGGGGGAGCATAGCATAGAATTTCCGGGGTTGGCTCAGCGGTCGGGGTCGCGGTCGGGGTAGCAGTAACCGGTTGGGCGATATAACAAAGGGTGATCTCAGGGGTAGCGGTCGGCGTGGCCATGGGCGAAGGTGGCGGGAGCGTGTAACACATGACCATGGGCGGGGTCGGCGTTGGCGTCAGGTCTTCCGGTGGCCTTGTGGCTTCATAGCAGAGGACGGTTGGCGTTGGGGTAGGCCGTAGATGCACAAGAGAGCAAGCCACCGTGACGAAAAAACTTGCCCCACTCACCACGGCCAGTTTCAACCGCACCGCTAACGGCAACCGCAACCGAGGGCCCGCAGGCATCAGAACCTCCTCGACCGGTTAACCGGTCTCTTTTCAGTATAACCCAGGTTCAGGGAAAAGTAAACGTCTATGCCATCAACGTCTGGATCACGCCGGCGACCGTCTCGGCGGTGGCCTCCCACGAAAAGCGGCTCAGGTTCTCCTGGCCACGCGCGACGAGATACCGCCGCATGCCCTCGTCGCGCACCAGATAATCCAGGCCGGCAGCAATAGAGCTCTCTTCCAACGGATTGACCAGCCAGGCCCCCTTCCCCGCCACCTCCGGCAGGCTGGAAGTCAGGCTGGTGAGCACCGGCACGCCGCAGGCCTGCGCCTCCAGCACGGGGAAGCCAAACCCCTCGTAGAGCGAAGGGAAAGCAAAGACCAGCGCCCCTGATAGCAGCGCGGCCTTATCCTCAGGGGCGATGTAACCGGGGAAGCGCACGCGCTCCGCTAACCCCAACGCCTGCACCTGAGCACGGATCGGCTGCTCCAGCCAGCCGGGCGGGCCGGCCAACACGAGGGTCAAGGCCGGGTGATCGGGCAGCAGGCGCGCAAAAGCGTTGACCAGCCGCTCCAAATTTTTGCGGGGCTGGATGCGGCCCAGGTAAAGCACGTAGGGGTCAGAGATCTCATAGCGGGCGCGGACAGCCGCCAACCGCGCCGGGTCGCGCACCGGCTGCAACGTGGCCTCGTAGCCGGGATAGGCGACCGTGATCTTGCGTTCAGGGATCCCATACTCGCGGACGAGCGCGTCACGGGTGGCCCGTGAGTCGGCCAGCAGATGGGTGGCGGTCCGGGCATCCCGCCGGGTCCCCCACTCCAGATAGAGCCGCTGGCGCCAGGGATGGGCGGCCGGGAAATAGCGATACCCCAGATCGTGTACCGTGACCAGGGTCCGCCGGGGCCGGACCAACGGCAGCAGGTGCGCCGGGACAAAGAGCAGATCGGGCGCGTGCAGTCCCATCTCCCACGAGAGGCGGAGGTGCGTCCAAAGGCGGGGAAAGGGGATGACGCGCGGCTCCACGTGCGGGGCGGTCCAGAACGGGGACGTACCGTCCGCCCCACCGGTCGGGCCGCTCCCCGGCGCCGACCGGAAATACAACCGTACCCGATAGTCGGTCAGCCGTGGCAACAGCGCGCGGATCAGGTGATAGGAGTATCCCTCGGTGCCGGTAGGGGCTGCACTGAGCGCGCGGCTGGCGTCAATGCCGATTACGGAGGGCAAGGGCCTCCTCCAGCACAGCATCAGCCGTAAGAACACCGGTTACCGGTCGGGGATGGGCCTCCACCCAGGCCCGCAGGGCGTCGCCGACCGTGAAGAGGGCCGTTGGATCGGCGGGATAAAGCCGGGGGTTCATCCCCAAGGCCTGGACCTCCAATCCCTCCAACGCAGTCAACCAGCCCTGCCAGAGTACCGTGTCAAAAGTCTCCACAAAATTAGGCAACGGCAGCCAGAGCACCGGACGATCAGAAGGGAAGAAGGCCCGCGAGCGTTGCAAGAAAGCCAGACTATCGGTACAGTTCCAGGGCAGCCAGAGCGGCAGCAGGGCGCTGCGACGCGGCGCTAAAGGAGCCACCTGGGTGAAGGTCTCCACCAGCACCCCTTGCGGCTCTATCCCTTCCTGGGCCAACAACCGCTTCCAAACATGAAAGGCGAGCAGCGAGAAGGCCTCAGGATGGGCACCATCCAACCCGACAAACCGGTAGGCATTGGCCCGGGCGTACTGCTCAATCTCCTCGCGGAAGGGCGGCAGCGCGCCCCACTCGGATTCGGGCCAGGCAAAAGGCCGGCGCCCAGGCAGTCCCCAATGGCCCGGCCCGCTCTGACCTCCGCGCTGTTGCAAGGCCGCAATCTCCGGGCGACCCTCCAGATACTCCTGGGCCGTGACCGCCCCCAGGCCCCCAACTTGAAACCAGTGCCGCTCCCCCATCAAATACATCAGCCAGGGATACCGGCAATCCGAGAAGATGATCGTCCCCCCTGGCCGCAGGTTTCGTTCAATGAAACTTTGATAGGCCTTAGGCAACGTCATCAGCTTGTAACGGATATGGTTGACATACTTGATGAGGAAACGGTCGTGTAACGGATCGTAGTGATTGATGATCGCCAGGTCTTTGTTGCGCCCCAAAATGGCCTGGGCCAGCGCAGCGCCGTGCTCCTGGTAGGTGACTACATCGTCAGCCGGTGTGGGATCGCGGTAAGCCGTGACAAAGTGCTGAGAAAGGAACGGTACCCCTAACGCCATAGCCAGATGAGCGACGCCCCCATTGGGCGCGCCCACGATGATCGCCTCCCATGGCCCGCGCAATCCGGCATAGAGCGAGACGGCCCACGAAGCCAGATCGTCGGTCGTGATCTGTTCAGCCCAGCTGGGCGGCACTGCCGACGCGGCAATCACACGCTCTATCACCGTCGTGGAGAGCCGTTTGCCGCCCCGCGCCAGCCACGACAACAGCCGTCGCTGGTTAGCGGTGATTTCCCAGGGGCTGACAAACTCGCCCCGTAACGCGGCGGCAACGGAACGCATGGCAACGGCGGAGGAATCACTGCGGCTGATCGCCTGCCAGGCCGGACGAGGGGGAGGCTGAGGCGCGCGGGAGTTTTTCATGGCACCACCTAAGGATTGGTTATCACGATGGGAATTGGCACCAGCACCAGGATGAAAATCACAACCACGAGCCACCCCAAGAGCCGGCGGCGCGAGTCCAAAGGCGTCAGATCGTTGAGTGGGGCCGGATGGCGGGGTCCCATCAACTGGCCCAGGAAGGCCCACAACAGCCAGGTCCAGCCGGCCCCGTTGCCCAAGAGCAACAAAATAGCTCCCCAACCAAACGCCAGTCCCACAAAGAGACGGGCCAGGGTCCAGGCTTTGCGCCCCCAGAGCGCATAAGCAATGTGTCCACCGTCCAGCTGGCCAATGGGGAAGAGGTTGAGCGCCGTCACCAACAAGCCGGCCCAGGCCGCAAAAGCCACTGCCCCGGTCGGGCTGGGCGAGGAGAGCCAGACATCGTTACCGGCCGCGTCAGGCAGGATGCGGCCAAACATGACCAGTTTGGCAAACAGATAGAGCAGCGAGTTGCCCTCACTGATCAACGACCCGGCGGGCAGGTCCCCCATGAACTCCGCCGCTTTCCCCACCAGGGTCCCGCTGAGACCAAAAAAGAGGAGCGGCACGGCCACAATCAGCCCGCCCAGCGGTCCCGCTACCCCGATATCAAACAGCGCTTTACGGCTGCGCATGGGAGCGCGCTGCAAAATCACCGCGCCCATGGTGCCAAACAAGCTCAACGGCAACGGGATAAAATAGGGCAGGCTGACCGGCGAGCCGTAACGCCGCCCGACAAAGTAATGGCTCAACTCATGGGCGGTAAGAATGCCCAACAGCGTGGCGGCAAACGGAACACCGAGTAAGAGCTGCTCAGGGTGAGCCAGTAAATCTATATTCTCGTTGGCTGCGCCGATAAAAAGGACCGAGAGCAGCGTAAGGATAAAAAGCACCAGATTGACCCACGGTTTGCCGGTCTTCTTGTCGGCCACCTGCGGCACAGCCTGGAGCACGACCAGGTCCTCGCGCCGAAACAGCAAGGGCGTATAACCCAGGGGTTCCAGCTGGGCCACGAGTCGTTCAAACGCCTCGTCCGTCTGGTCACTCACCAAATGGCCGGCAAATTCCACCATTGGATGGGGCCCGCCAGCCAGGACCCGGATCTCTTCCACGGCCAACAGGCTACCCGCCAGCGCGCGCAACTGGTCAATGACCAGCGATTCCGAAGTCACCTCATATGACATAGGGCTACACTTCCTTTCCCACGGTAACCTTGGCAGGCGAAACAGGTCGCGCCGCCCACCACTGGACGGCCGCCAGCCCGACCGCCAACCCCACATCCAGCCAGAAATCAGCGCGCCACCGTCCCACCAGGGGCACCGGATCGGCCCGCCACCAGGTCAGCGCGGCCTCACCCACCAGATAAAGCACGGCCGCCCAGGCACCGCGTCGCTTCAACGCCACCGCCAGGGGAATTAATACCATCGCCCAGAGCGCAGCCGCGCCCTGTACCGCGTAACGCTGAGCCACCAGGTGATACAGATCAGGAGCCGATACCACCGTCCAGCGGGCCCACGCCGGCACGCCGGCCGCTTCCCGCCCCCAGGCGCACCCGGCCCCGGCACAGCCCCACCAGGCCCCGGCAGCGACCGCCAACGCGGCCGGCGTCACAACTCCCAGCGCCGCTGACCGGGCCGCCGGCCGCCGGCAGGACCACAGGAGCAGCGCCGCCAGCCCACCGGCCCAGGCGCTACCGCCGTGGATGCCCCCCACCGCCCCGACCTGCACCACCGCCCAGGGATGTTGAGCAAAGTAGGAAAAGTTCCCGGCCACATAACCCATCCGCCCCACCAGCAGCGCCCCGCCGACCACTGACCACAGCAGGGCCAGGCTCTGGTCACGCCGGAGCCCATACCGGGGAGCAGCCCCCCACAGCCAGATCAAGCCGGCGAGCACGCCCCATCCCAGGCGCAATGAGTACGGCTGAAGTTGCCACGGTCCGATCCGCATCTTGATCCCACAAGACCGGCTTCGCCCCGGTCAAGATCTCCCTTTAGCAGTATAGCATAGCACCATAGAATGACAAAAAGGGCGAACATTGCGTTCGCCCTGCTATTAAGGTATAATGCCGGAGGTGGGAGTTGAACCCACACGGGGATCACCCGAACGATTTTGAGTCGTTTGCGTCTGCCGATTCCGCCACTCCGGCCTGCCCTTTAAGTATAACCGGATTTGCGGAAACGTCAAACACCGAAAAAGGCTTCACCAGGCCCAAAACTGAAACCGAAGGCTTGAATGCTTTATGGAAGACCTGACCGGCACGCCAATAGCACCGGCAAGCGACGAACAGCAGCTGGTCCAGATCGCCCTGCGCGGCCAACTGGACGCTTTCAACGAGCTGATCTTGCGCTACCAGACGCAGGCCTATAACCTGGCCTATCATTTATTACAAGACGAAGAGGCCGCGGCCGATGCGACCCAAGAAGCTTTCATCTCCGCCTATCGGGCGCTGCCGGGCTTCCGGGGTGGCTCATTCCGGGCCTGGCTGCTGCGCATTGTTGCCAATGCCTGCTACGACGAGCTGCGCCGCCGCAAACGGCGGCCGACCGTCTCGTGGGACGATTTCGGCGACATGGATGAAGAAGCCAACCCGCACCTGGCCGACGGCGGGGAGCAGCCGGAAGCGGCCCTGCAACGCAGCGAGCTGCGGGACTTCCTGGAACAATGTATGGAGTCGTTGCCTCCCGATCAAAAAATGGCCTTATTGTTGGTAGATGTGATGGGGTTTGCCTACGAAGAAGCAGCGGAAACCATGCACACGCAGCTGGGGACGGTCAAATCGCGCCTGGCCCGCGCCCGGGCCCGGATGCGTGATCTGCTGCAAACGCAAGCGGAACTTTTGCCCGCCCGGTACCGTCTGAAGGATAGTTTAATGTTGGAGGAACAATCATGAGCCGGGAGAGGTGGAGCGATCAAGAGCTTTCGGCCTACCTGGACGGCCACCTGGATCAAGCTGCGCAAGTCGCCCTGGAGGCTGACCTGGCACGCGATCCCGTTTTGCGGCGCCAGGTCGCTGAGCTGCGCCAGACGGTGACATTGCTGCGCGCCTTGCCGCTCCGCGAGCCCCCGCGCAACTTCCTGCTCACACCGGCGATGGTGGCCCCACCGCGGCCCCAACGCCGGCCGCTCCTGCTGCCGTTCATGCGATTGACGACGGCGCTGGCTGGCCTGGCGTTCATCCTGACGGTGGGACTGCAACTGCTTCCCAACGCCGGCGCAATGCCGGCGGCGGCCCCCATCCTGGAGTCCACCCAGGCAATGGAAGCCCCGGCTGCCATGGTGGCCCAGGAAGAAGCCCCTGAGGAGGCCATACAGATGCGGAGTTTTGCCGAAACCGGCGAGCCCGCAACCGGGGCACGCATAGCCCAGGCCGACACACCGGTGCCTGCGCCGGCCACCGCAGAAGATTCCGCGGCCATTGCTACCACACCGGAACCGGAACCGCAGCTGGAAGGAGGCGGCATTGGCGGTGGCGGCGGTGAGCCGTTCCTCCCGCCCGGGGTGAGTGGTGGGGATGAGAATGCAGCCTTAACCCCCAGCCCAGAGCCGAAGCCATCGCTCGTCACCCCGCTGCCTTACCCCACGCCTACCTGTTCGGCAAACCAGAAAGGCCTCGCGCCGACCCCTACCCCCATGGCAAACCAGACAGCCTACCTGTTGCCCCCCACCGCGTCACCCCAGCCATCAACCGGCACCGGATTGGTCCACGAGGAACGGGAGCCCCTGGCCCGGCGGGAACTGTTGCCCGGCTGGCTGGCGCCGATCCTGGGCTCGCTCACCTTAACGTTGGGCTTAGCCACCTGGTGGCTGGCACGGCACAAATAGGGACCCGGCGTGACCCCATCTCCAGCCCCCTCTGAACACGAGGTTTCCCAAGCGCTGGCACTGAACTTTTGTCCGCGCTGCGGGCAGGCATTGGCAGATCGTTGGGCCTACGGGCGACTCCGGCGCGTTTGCCCAGGCTGTGGATTGGTCGTCTTCCGTGAACACAAGGTCGCCGCGGCTTTGTTGGTGACCAACGAGGCCGGCCATGTCCTGTTGGTCCGGCGGGCCTGGAATCCCATGCAAGGCTACTGGAGCCTGCCGGCGGGCTTTGCCGAGATAGACGAAGATCCCGCCGAGACCGCACGCCGTGAATGCCGGGAGGAGACCGGCCTGGAGACCGAGGTAACCGGGTTGCTGGACGTGGTCGCCGGGCGCGAACATCCGCGCGGGGCCGATCTGGTCATCGTCTACACCGGCCGGGTAACCGGCGGCGTGCTGGCTGCGGCCGACGACGCGACTGAGGCGGCCTTCTTCCCGCCGGAGGCCCTGCCGCCCCTGGCCTTCAAAGCCACCCGTCAGACGCTGGAACACTGGTATCGTATCAATATAAGCCGTGAGCAGTGAGCAGGAAACAGGAACTTTCCTACTGCTCTCTGCTCACTCCTCAAACTGGTTCTATTTTCAAGGGAGTGATCAAAGAAAATGGGGAAACGTCGCACCATAGGATGGTTGGCGGGAGGCCTGGTGATTGTAGCCGCGCTCGTGGCCGGGGGAGCGCCGACCGCGTTGGGTACCCTGCTGGCGACGCCCACGCCGACCATCACGCCAAGCGCGACTCCTACGTTGACCCCCACGGCCACCGCCACGCCCACACCAACCGCCACCCCCACCCCCACCCCAACGCCCACCCCCACCGTCACACCAACGCCGCCGCCCACGGCGACGCCCACCCCGACCTTCCCGCCGCCCCCCCAGGAACTGCGGGTGCCCATTTTGATGTACCACTACGTCTCCGCGCTGCCGGCCGACGCCGACCGCTACCGCATCGGACTCACCGTCCCGCCGGAGACGTTTGAAGCGCAACTGCAATATCTCCAGGAGCATGGCTATCACACCGTCTCTCTCTTTGACCTCTACGACGCGCTGACCACCGGCCGGCCGTTGCCCGAAAATCCAATCGTCCTCACCTTTGACGACGGCTATGAGGACGCTTATACCGTCGCGTTGCCGCTGCTCCAGCAATACGGCTTCACCGCCACTTTCTTCGTGCTGGCCACGCCACCGCACTTTGAAGCTCCTGGTTACATGACCTGGGCCCAGATCAAGGCCCTGGCCGATGCCGGGATGTCGGTCCAGGGTCACGGACGGGATCACTACGATCTACGGAAACGCAGTAACGACTTTCTGGTCTACCAGATCCTGGGCATCCAAGAGGCAGTGGAGGCCCACACCGGCCAGCCGGTACGCTTCTTCTGCTACCCTTCCGGCAAGTATGATGAGGCTGTGCTGGCGGTGGTCTCATCGGCGGGCTACTTCGGCGGCGTGACCACCGAATGGGGCGTGACCGAGCGCTTAGACAACCGCCTCACCTGGCCCCGGTTGCGCGTGCAGGGGACCTGGTCACTGGAAAAGTTCGCGAAAATGCTGGAGGACGTAAAGTAGAGAACCGGCCTCAGCCCTGTTGGCCCCTACGCCCCTTTATTATTTCAAATTCCATGTTAAAATTAAAATAACGCAACCCGTTATTTTAAGCGACTGAAATAAGCATGGAATGGTCAACGTTTGAAAACAGTCCGGCCGGGCGCGTGGTCCCGGCACTGGGCGGCCATCGCGCTTTCGTCCCGCACCCGCTCCCGCCGCCGTTGACGTGGTCGCCCGCTCTGGTGGCGGCCCTGTCTGAGGCCGACCGGGCGGTCGGTTACTTGGGCGGGCTGGGACAGGTCCTCCCCAACCCGCACCTGCTGATCCGCCCATTCCAACGCCAGGAAGCGGTGCTCTCATCCCGCATTGAAGGGACGCAGGCTTCGCTGGCGGATCTCTACGTCTACGAGGCGGTGCCCGAAGCCGGCGCAGGGCTGCCTGACGACGTCCGCGAAGTCCGCAACTACGTCCAGGCCCTGGAATACGGCCTGGAACAGATCCAGGCCGGGCAGCCTATCTCGCTGCGCTTAGTACGAGAGTTGCACGCCATCCTGTTGGCCGACGGGGCGCGCGGGCAATGGTGCTGCCCCGGGGAATTTCGCACGCGGCAGAACTGGATCGGTCCGGTGGGCTGCACGTTGGAGGAAGCCACGTTCGTCCCGGCACCGCCGGAGCTGCTGCTGGAGGCCCTCAGCGCGTGGGAGACCTTCCTTCACGCCCGTGATGGATTACCCCCCCTCATCCGCCTGGGGTTGATCCACTATCAGTTTGAGGCCCTGCATCCCTTCTTGGACGGCAACGGGCGGGTGGGCCGGTTGTTGCTCGCCCTGCTGCTGAACGCCTGGGAGATCTTGCCGCAGCCGCTGCTCTACTTGAGCGCCTACTTTGAGCGGCAACGGGCCGACTATTACGCGCTGCTCCTGGAGGTCAGCCGCAGCGGGGCCTGGGAGCGCTGGTTGCTCTTTTTCCTGCGCGGGGTGGCCGCCCAAAGCCGGGAGTCGGTCCGGCGCGGACAGCGGCTCCTGGCGCTTTATACCCGTTACCAGGAACGCTACCGCAGCGCGGGCAAGCTGCTCACGTTGATTGAGCGCTTGTTTGAGCAGCCGTTTGTGAGCGGGCCCCAGGTCGCCGCCCAGCTGGAAATCGCGCCGGCCACCGCTTACCACTACCTGGAAGAGCTGGCGCAGGCCGGCCTGCTACGGGAAACCACCGGTCGCCGGCGCAGCCGGCAATACGTGGCCGTGGAAATTCTGGCGGCGATCCAGGGACCATTAGAATCTTGAACGCCATGACCGAATTTCCCGCAATTGCGCTATAATGGGGACAGCAGAGGCCGGTTGCCGGAGTGCCGGTATTCACTCTTGAGCTGGCTACAGTCCCGGCAGGGCTTACGCAAGCCAGTTCCAATCCGGGAGAGACGATGGAGTGACGCCCTCAGGCGTCTCTCAGAAGTTGAGCGGCTGAAGCCGCCACTCCCAACGGGAACTCGCGTAAGCCTTGACATCCCAATTGACGGAGCATTCAATGGCCGACGAACTTGCACGCTGGTTTCCCAGGCCCCAGCACGTGGAGTCTCAATTCCTGGGCACGGTGGTCACAGGCAGCCTGAGCAAAGGGCTGGAAGTTAAACTCGCCCCTGACCAGATGGTGGAAGGGCTGGCCGTCGGGCGTTACGTCGTCGTCCGCGGGCAGACCGACCGCCGCTTCTTCGGGATGGTGACGGATGTGGCCCTGGAGACACGCAATCCAGAGGTGGAACAGATGCCGCCGGAGGAGCCAGACGGCTTCATCGCCCAGGCCTACCGGGGCACATTGACGCAGGCGCGCGTCCACGTGACCCCCATGTTGGTGCTGGAGGAGGGAGTGGTCCGCCCGGCGAAGACCGTCCCTGCACACTTCACCCACGTCTATGATGCCACGCCCGAAGAGGTCGCGCAGATTTTCGGCGACGAGGGCGAGCCGGGGCGTTTCTATGTCGGCGAACCCTTGGAGATGGAAGGAACGCACGTTGCGCTGGACCTGCATCGCCTGGTGGAACGTTCCAGCGGCGTCTTCGGCAAGAGCGGTACCGGCAAGACCTTTCTCACCCGGATGTTACTGGCCGGCATTGTCAAGGAAGGCGTAGCGGTCAACCTGGTCTTTGACATGCACAATGAGTACGGCTGGAAAAGCCAGGACGAGGCCCGGCAGGAAGTCAAGGGGCTGCGCCAGCTCTTCTACGATGGGCGCGTCAGCGTCTTCACGCTGGATCCGGAATCCTCCCGGCGGCGCGGCAGCAAGGTGGATTACACCGTCCGCATCGGCTACGAGCAGTTGGAGCCGGAGGATCTGGAAATGCTCGCGCCGCTCTTCGGCTTCAGTGACGTGCAAACCAATGCCCTTTATATGCTGCGCCGCCGGCTGGGAGCGAGCTGGGTCCACCGGCTGCTCTCCGACGAGCCGGACCCCGACCTGACGGCGCTGGTGGAGGAAGGCAAGCTGCACGAGGGCAGCCTCGGTGCGATCCAGCGCAAGCTCGCGCAACTGCACCGGTTCGGCTTCCTGGTCGACAAAGCCGAGGATGACCCGGTCGGCCGCATCTTAGAGTACCTGAACAGCAACGTCAACGTTGTATTGGAGTTCGGGCGCTACGGTGACGCGCTGGAAGCTTACATCCTGGTGGCGAACTATCTCACGCGGCGCATCCACAAGGCTTACCGTGACCGCAAAGAGGCGCACCTGGGCGGCCAGGGACAGGAGCCGCGCCCGCTGGTCATCACGATTGAAGAGGCGCATAAGTTCCTGGACCCGGCCATCGCCAGGCACACGATCTTCGGGACCATCGCGCGGGAGATGCGCAAGTACAACGTCACGCTGCTGGTAGTGGACCAACGCCCCAGCGGGATTGACCCGGAGATCATGAGCCAGATCGGGACGCGGGTCACGGCACTGCTGGATGAGGAGAGCGACATCCGCGCGGTCTTCACGGGGGTGGCCGGGGCAGCGGCGCTGCGCGAGGTGTTGGCCCGCCTGGAGACCAAGCAGCAGGTCCTCATCTTAGGGCACGCCGTCCCGATGCCGATCGTGATCCGGCCCCGCGATTACGCCTCGCTCTACGGGGAGATCGCCGGGCGGGGGATAGATCCGGCGAAGGCTAATGAGCTGCTGTATGGGTGATCCTTTGGACTCGGACATCTTCGCCACGCAAAAACGTTTAGACGCTTTCCCGCCGGCCAAGCTGCTCTTCATCGTCATGCGACGGCTCCACGAGCAGGGCCTGCGCCCCACCTGGCTCTGGCTCAAGGACAAAGTAGCCCGGCGGCAGCAGGGCTTTTCCCCGCCGGAGATCAGCCGCATCCAGCCGCTGCTTTACGTGGGGGGGCAGCACTATCGCCGCGGGCTGGCCGCCATGCGGGCGCTCGGCATGGGTGCGGTACTCAACCTGCGGGTTGAATCCGACGACGCCGCGCGCGGCGCAGCGCTGGAGCACTACCTCTGGCTGAAGGTGACTGACGACACCGCGCCATCTCCGGCAGAGCTGGCCCAAGGAGCCGCCTTCATCGCCGCCCAGATCGCTGCCGGTCGCGGTGTCTACGTCCACTGTGCCAGCGGCGTCGGCCGCGCTCCGACCGCAGCTGCGGCCTACCTGGTCACCACGGGATTGTCGGCAGACGCAGCGTGGGCCACCATCCGCCGGGTTCGCCCTTTCATCCGCCCCACCCCGCCGCAGGTGGCGGCGATTGCAGCCTGGGCGGACCGTCAGCGGTAACCACCGCCTGAAACTCATTTCTGGAATTCCCCATGCACTGGCGTTCCCCAGCCGTGGGATGAAAATAGGTTCGTAGTGCCGCGCTTCAGCGCGGCTCAGACGGCGCTAAAGCGCCTCACTACAAACTCAGAGCGTTATTCTCAGAGGAGAGGATGTGGAATCATGAAACATACACGGTATTACAGCTTATTTCTGGTGCTGTTGGGAGCCCTGCTGGTACTGATGTCTGGCTGCGATATGCTCACCACCGGTTCGCCCTCCCTTCCCACCGCCGAGGGCGGCGGCGACAACAACGCACCGGCGTTCCAGGTCTTTTTCTCCACGCCTAAGTACCCCGATAAACCAGAGTACCATGTCGGGGGCCTGGATGAGAAAATAGCCGCCGCCATTGACAGTGCCCAAACCAGCGTCTACATCGCGGCCTTTGAGTTCAACCTGCAAAAGGTGGCGGATGCGGTCGTCCGCGCGCACCAGCGAGGCGTAGACGTGGGCCTGGTCAGCGACAGCGATTACGCCGAGGAAGACCAGGTCAAACAGCTGCAAGCGGCCGGCGTGACGGTGGTCTTTGACGAACGGGAGCCATTCATGCATGACAAATTCATCGTCATTGATGGACACCAGGTCTGGATGGGCTCCTGGAATCTGACCGATAATTGCACGTATCGTAACAATAACAACATGGTGGTCATAGAATCCACCCAACTGGCCGAGAACTACACCCGCGAGTTCAAAGAGATGTTTGTGGATCACCAGTTCGGTCCCACCTCTCCCAGCGACACACCCTATCCCCAGCTGGAAGTGAACGGGGTCCGCCTGGAAAACTACTTCTCGTCCGAAGATGGTGTCCGCCAGCACATCCTGCCGCTGGTGCAGAATGCCCAAAAAAGCATCTACTTCCTGGCCTTCTCCTTCACCGATGATGAGCTGGGCAAGGCGCTGGTCGCCAAGGCTAAAGCCGGGCTGACCGTGCAAGGCGTCATGGAGAGCCGCAACGCCGACGGCAGCGGCTCGGAGTGGACGCGGTTGCGGCGCGGCAAAGTGGACCTGCTCAAAGACGGCAACCCGTATGTGATGCACCACAAGGTATTGATCATTGACGAAGCCATTGTGGTGACCGGCTCCTACAATTTCACCAGCGCTGCCGAGAACAACAACGACGAGAACTTGCTCATCATCTACAGTCCAGAGATCGCGGCGCAGTATTTAGAGGAGTTCCAGCGAGTCTATCAAAAAGCCAAGGAGGCTCAATGAGCGAAAAAACCGTATTGGAAGTAACCGAAATGAGATCTACCCCCTCTGCCGCTACCAACGGCGGCTGGAAGTGGGCGGCATTCATCACGGGTGCGGTGCTGCTGGCTCTGGTCGCCTGCCTGATCGGCTGCCTGTTTGGCCTGCTGATCGGCGCGGCTATCAGCAATAATCGCCGGAGCCAAACGTCGGTACCTGAATATTACCTGCCGCCGACCGAGGAATGGCCGCTGCCGACCCCGTACCAGGGATCAGGGCAGGCCCGCCTGGGGGTGCGCTATACGATGACGGCCGAGGGCGCGCTCATTCAAGAGGTGGAAACCGGCACGGCGGCCGAAGAGGCCGGCTTGCAAGTGGGTGATATCATCACAGCCGTGGATGGGAAAGCGGTCAATGCCAACCACCCCCTGGCCGAACGTATCCTATCTTACAACGCCGGCGATGAAGTCACGCTGACAATTCTGCGCAACGGGCGCGAGCAAAAGATCAACGTCCGCCTGGGGGCGTGGACCGACCTGCCGTTACAATTGCCGATCCAGTAGGGGGCAAGGCGACCCTTGCCCCCGGGTTAGACGAGGCGCGGCCTTGCCTCTACTGGCGCTTCACTGGGCGAGGCGTTGCCTCGCCCCTACGTAAATTTCTTCTACGCGGCGGATCATTAACTCCTGCGTGAACTCCGCTTCCACGCGGGCGCGGGCGGCGCGGCCCTGGGCCTGACGGCGGGGTTCGTCGGCCAGGAGCGCGCGGATGGCCGCCGCCAGCGCCGCCGGTTCTTGCGGGGGCACCACCGCCCCGGTGACGCCATCCTGCACCACCCAGGAGGTACCCGTCCCCACCTCGGTGGTCACGCAGGGCAGGCCGGAGGCCATCGCCTCCAGCAGCACGGTGCCGAAGGCCTCGGCGCGGGCATTGGCCGGCAGCACAAAGAGATGCGCTTGCTGATACTGCGCCGGCAGGTCGGCGTCATCCACCTCCCCCAGGAAATGCACCCGGTCGGCCAGCCCCAGGTCGCGCGCCAGCGCTTCCCACGGCTCGCGCATCACGCCATCGCCCACCACGTTGAGCTGCACGCCCGGCAGTTCCACCAGCGCGTGCAACAACGTATCCAGGCCCTTGTAGTAGCGCAATTTGCCGGCAAAGAGCAACGTCGGTGGCCCGGCCCAGGGGCGCTCCGGCGGCCGGAACCGCTGCTCGTCTACCCCCAACGGCACCACCGTGCAACGGTCGCGCACCGGCGCCAGCCAGGGCGAGGTCTCCATGTAACGCGGGCTGGTCGGCAGAATCCGGTCGGCGCGGCGCAAGACCCGGCGCAAGAGCGGCCCGTAGAGCCGCAGCCAGCCCTGCTGCCGCACCACGTCGGAATGGTAGGTGATCACCAGGGGCGTCCGCCGCCCGAAGAGCCAGGCGCTCACCTCCCCCAGCGGATAGGGCGAGTGGACATGGATGATCTCCGGGCGCAGACGGGCCAGCGCGAGCGGCTGTGAGAGGCTGAGCGGCATGGAGGCCGCGGTGGTCAGCCGGCCGGATTTGATCACCTTGACGCCGTTGAGCTCCACCACCTGGGTACGCTGGCCGGGATCGCAGACCAGCACGATCACCTTGTGCCCGGCGGCCACCTGCGCTTCGGCCAGCACCTTGATGTGGTTTTCAATCCCGCCCAAGACGGGGAAATAGTCTTTGTAAACGTGTAAGATTTTCATGGCACCGTCCGATGGAGCAAAATTTGCCAGACGCGGCCCAACATCCGGGGTAGTGCAGTAAACTGGCCACCAATCAGCTGCTCCCACGGTACTGCTCCCATACGGGGTACATCTTCCAGCGCGTACCGCACCAGCAGCATCCCGTTCCAGGCCACCGCCAGGCCACAGAGTCCCACCAGCCAGGGAAACGGCATACGCCGTTGCAATCGGTCGAGCAGTGCAGCCCCTCCCACAGCAAAGGCCGGCACAAAATTGGTGAAAAAACGTTGCCCGAACGCAGCGGCCCCACTCCAGGCACCCCAGGCCGAAACCATGTAAAGTTGCAAGCCAAAACAGGCCGTGAGTACCCATCCCAGGCGGCGTTCAGACCTGCCCAGCAGCCCCCAACCCAGTAACGCCGGTAGCACCGCCGGGTGCCAGACCAAAAGACCCCGGTTGGTAGAAAAGAGCACTTCCAGTAAATGAGGGTGAAGCCAATCAAAGCCAAGCCCCACCCCTCCGGCATAGGGATTGAGCACAATCCAGCGCCCGAAGACGACTTTCCAAACCACCAGTTGCGGAAAATAGACTATCCACCAGGCCAGTGAAAAGAACACCGCCTGTCCCATTGCCGTCTTAAGCACCGCGCTGGAACGTTCAGCGCGCCAGGCCCTGAAAGTATCTATCGCCAGTTCACCCAGCAGTACCAGCACCAGCACGGCATTCTGCTGGCGGACCAGAGCGCATAGCCCGGCCGCCAGCCCCCGCCACCCCCAAGCCTGCCAGGTCTGCTGCTTACGAGTCCGCTGCCAGGTAAAAAGCAACAGCGCAAAAGCAAAGGCATCGTTGGCGTGTGACATCGCCGGATGGCTGTACATGTAGAAGACCAACGGACTGGCCAGCCACAAAGTCACAGTAGCCAGGAGGCCAATGCGGGGCGAGAAAAGCCCGGCACAGAGGCGATACGTCAACAGCAGGCCCAGACCGGCATAAAGAGCACTGCCCAAACTGATAGCCCAGATGTAAGGGGCAGCGTAGCCATCAGGGACAACCGGTGCACCCAGCGCCTGGGCAACCAGCATCCCACCGTGGGCCGCCAGGAAGAAGGGAGACCAGAGCACTGCCGAGCCGACCGCCCACTCGTTGTAAGTGTAGCCGGTCACGGTTAGACCGCGCTCGGCACCGTAGCCATAGTGGGTAAACTCGTCGCCAACGTTGAGATTGCCATCTATCACCGCGCTGCGCAGCCAGGAATAATAAGCCACCGTATCAAAACCATGAATCCACGGTTTAAACAGCAGAGGCAGCCCCAAGAGCCAGCCTAGCCCCAGCACCAGCGCGCCACGGGCGAGCGGTCGGTCACGCAACCACTGCATAGCCAGGCCTCACGCTCCATTTTTCGCGCCAGAGCAACCACGCCAGCAGCCCCCACACCAGCAGCGCCGCATAGCACGGCATGGAGACCAGCAGCGGATAGGGTTCCAGCTGATGCCAGAACAGGCCGTGGATGTCGGTCACCAGATACCCCAGGCCGAGCGGGAACAACAGCCAGCGCTGCGCCGGGGTGTTCAGCGCGTGTTCCACCAGAATGAAAAAAGGCAGCAGCAACAGGACAAACTGGTGATACCAGGCATAGGGGGTGATCAGGTTGATCGCCACAGTGACGAGAGCGAACTCCAACGGCACCGCGCGGGCCGCATCCCCCCGTGGCCAGCAGAGCGCCACGGTAGCCGCGATTAACACCCCCACTGAACCCAATGAGATCCACCGGATTGTCCCCGGCGCTAACCGCCCTAACAGCACCCGCGACCAGAAACCATTTAGCGCCTGATTGGGTCCCATCGGTAAGAGATTGCCGGCCTCCCCCAATTCCAGGAAGTGGCGGAAGTACGATTGCAGCCCGGTCCAGCCCATGAACATCAGCGAGAATCCCAAAAGCAGCCCCAGCGCCAGGACTCCCCACCCCAAGGCCGCCCAGCGCCGCCGCCAGCCCAGATAGCCCAGGTGCGCCAGCGGCACCAGTTTGAACAAGGCTCCAATGGTGACGCCCACACCGGCCAGCACCGGCTGCCCGCGCACCAGCCCCCACAGCGCCAGCGTCAGGCTCAACAGCACCAGGCCGTTGATCTGCCCGGCGTGGAGCGTGGTCAGCGCCGGGACAAAGCCCAACAACAGCGCCCATCCCAGGGAGACTCCCCAGGGCGCCGGCGACAAACGTCCCAACAGCCAGGCCGAGAGAACGAAGGCCGCGGCCGTAGCGCCCAACCAGAGTCCAGTTGCCACGCGGGGCGGGAAGAACGTCAACGGCCAGACCACCAGCGCCGTCAGCGGCGGGTAGCGGTACGGCGGCGCATAATGGGTCATCCCCGATTCTACCCCCACCTGCGTCCACAAGGCTTGATCCGCGCCGTAGATATCATACCCCTGGGCAAAGCCATAGGCCGCCACATAGTAAAGGTTGAAGTCCACCGGCTTGTTGCGCGCCACCACATAGCCGCTCCAACCGCCGTACAGGCCAACCAGAGCCAGGAACAAGCCGCCCCGTACCCAGCCGGTTTGAGCCAGCGCCGCTAACCGCGATACCCATTTCATAGCGTGCCTGCTTCCTCCTGAACTGCCAGATAAACCTGCCGCGTCTGCTCAGCCGTCCGCCGCCACGCAAAAGCCTGGGCCCGCAGCAGACCCCGCTCCCGCAAAGCCGCGCGCAAGTCGGCATCTTCCCACACCCGCCCCAGCGCCTCGGCCACCTGGTTGACGTTGGCAGGATCAAAATAAACTGCCGCCTCCCCGGCTACTTCCGGCAGGCTGGAAGTGTTGGCACAGACCACCGGCGTCCCGCAGGCCATAGCCTCCAGCACCGGCAGGCCAAAGCCCTCGTAGAGACTGGGGAAGACGAAAACGGTCGCCGCGCTGTAGAGCGCGGGCAAGTCGGCCTCGGGGACAGGTCCCAGCCAGCGGACGGCCTCGCCCAATCCCAGCGCCTCGGCGCGCTGCCGGGCCTCAGGATAGCGCGCGTCCCACGCCCCCGCCACCACCAGCGTTATCCCATCCTCACCCTTCTTTCTCCCCTCTCCCTTCTCCCCTCTCCTTCTGCCATTCGCCATTTGCCATTCGCTATTCGCCATTCGCCCTTCGCTATTCGCCATTTGCCCTTCGCTATTCGCCATTCGCCCTTCGCCATTTGCTCTTGCCAACGCCTCCACCAGCCGCACCAGATTCTTGTGAGGCTTGTTGCTGCCCAGGTAGAGCAAGAACTGCTCCGGTAATGCATAGCGAACGCGGATGGCATCCAGCGCGGCGGCCGGCTGTGGCTGGAATGCCGGATCGGCTGCCAGGGGAATCGCAGTGACCCGTTCCGCCGGCAGCCGGAACCGCGCCAGCAGATCGCGGCGCGTCGCCTCCGAAATGGTTATGACCCGTCGCGCTGCCCGTAAGGCCAGGCGGGTCGTCCAGCGAAAAAGCAGGCGCGCGCGGAAGGTGCTGTGGGCGGGAAACAGGAGCGGGATCAGATCATACACCGTGAGCACGGTGGGCACACCGGGGCGGTAAGGCATCAGATAATAGGCGCTATGGTACAGATCGGCGCGCAAGGAGCGCAGGAGACGGGGGAGCGCCGCTTGCTGGGCCAGCGTAAACGGCGTGACCGGCACCGGCACCAGCTGCACCTGCGCCGTCAGCGGCAGCGCCGGCGGGTGGGCCGGATCGTAGAGCACCGTGAGCCGCTCCTCCGGCGTCAGCAGTGGGATCAGCGCGCGCGCCAGATTGGTCACATAGCGGCCAATACCGGGGAAATGCGGCGTGGCGGTGCGGGCGTCTAAGACGAAGTGGGACATGATTAACCCGTTACAATCAGCATCTGACAGGGCATAGAAAGCCGAGGCATCTAACCCAGTTGCTACCTATCATTGATAAAGTCACGTTCTCTTTATGACCACCGACCACAGACCGCAGACCACCCTGTTTTAACCGGTTGGTCGTCTGTGGTCAATCGTCCGTGGTCTCCTGGCAGCACATGTGACCACTTGAGTCAATAGAGTTGTTGCACTGTAATTCTGGGACACGGAAAAACGCGGATGACACGGATTTTTACCTGTTTTTATCCGCAAAATCCGTGTTTTTCCGTGTTCTTCCGCGTTCCACTTTCCATCCATGTTAGTGTGCAACAGGTCTAAAGATAACACTTTTGCAGCAAAGATCAACTGGAATCACCGGCCCTTTGATAGACCGCAAGTGTTTCACGGGCCGCCCGCGCCCACGAAAATTGAGCAGCACGCCGCAAGCCACGTTCGCGCAAGTCGGCGCGGAGGTCAGCACCGGTGAGCACGCGGCGCAGCGCGGTGGTGAGCGCCTCCACATCGGTAGGGTCTACCAGCAGTGCCGCGTCGCCCGCCAGCTCCGGCAGCGAGGAGACGCTAGAGCAGACCACCGGCGTCCCGCAGCCAAACGCTTCCAGCAGCGGCAGGCCAAACCCCTCGTAGAGCGAGGGGAAGGCCAGCACCTGCGCCCCGCTGTAAAAGGCGGGCAGGTCGGCATCGGGCACAAAGCCGGGGAAGAGCACGGCCGGCCGGGCCGGCGAACGCTCCAGCGCCGCGAAGAAATCCTCGTAGAGCCAGCCCTTTTTGCCCACGATGACCAGCGCCTCCGTCAACTGCTCCGCGTGCAGCCGCTCAAACGCCGCCAGCAAGCGGATCAGGTTCTTGCGCGGCTCTAAGGTTCCCACGAAGAGCACGTAACGTTCCGGCAGACCGTACCGGGCGCGGACCGCCGCCACGGTCGCCGGCGGCTGCGGCGCGAAATGGGGCGCGGCGGCCTCGTAAATCACGGTGATCTGCTCCGGCGGCAGGTGATAGAGCGCCACCAGATCACGTTTGGTCTGCTCCGAGACGGCGATGAGGTGCGAGGCCCGGCGGCAGTAGAGCGGCAGCGTGGCGTTGAGATACCAGCGGTTGAGCGGCTTGTGGTGCTCCGGCAGGTGGCGGAAGATCAGGTCATGGACGGTGAGCACGGTGGGGAGACCGCGCAGCGGCAGCAACAGGTGCTCGGTGGCATGGAACAGCGTCGCGCCGGGGAGCAGGCGGTTGAACCCCACCCGGCCCAGCTGCCCGGCCCAGACGAGCATCCGCCAGGGCTTGTAGCCCAGCGCCACCGTCCGCGCCGGCAGGTGCTCCAGCCCCGCCAGCGGCTCAATGCCCGCCTCGCGGTTGTAAAAGAGCGCCAGTTCCCCCGGCAGGAGCGGCGCCAGTGCCCGGGCCAGACTCTCGGCGTAGCGCCCCAGCCCGGCCCGGCGGTGCACGGCGGCGGAGACGTCAAGGTAGATCATGGTGTAAGAGAGAGCAGTGAGCAGGGAGAAGTGAGCAGTGGGCAGTAAGGGGCTGCGGGTTAACCAGGGACATGCAGGACCTCCTGGTAGATTTCCAGAGTGCGGCGGGCGGCGGCTTCCCAGGTGAACTGCGCTGCCTGGTGGAAGCTGCGCGCCGCGAGCTGCGCGCGCAACACCGGCTCATCCAGCAGGCGCGTGAGCGCAGCCGCCAGCGCCTCTGGGTCATCCGGCGGCACGAGCAGACCGGCCTCACCGACCACCTCTGGCAACGCTGAGGTATGGCTGACCACCACCGGCGTCCCGCAGGCCAGCGCCTCCAGCGGGGGCAGGCCAAACCCTTCGTAGAGCGAGGGGTAGGCGAAGACTTCGGCGGCGCTGTAGAGCGCCGGCAGGTCTTCATCGGCGACAAAGCCGGGCAGCGTCACCACGCCTTCCAGGTCCAGCTCGCGCAAGCGCTGGAAGAAAGTCTCGCAGCGCCAGCCGCGTTTGCCCACGATCACCAGCCCCTCGGTCCGCCCCTGATCCCGCAAGCGCCGGTAAGCCGCCAGCAGCAGCGGGTAATTTTTGCGCGGCTCAATCGTTCCCACGGACAAAATGAAACGCTGGGGCAAGCCGTAGCGGGCGCGCACGGCCATCATGGCCGCCGTAGAAGTCCGGCGAAACGCTGCCGCGACGCCGCCGTAAACCCGGTGCACCTTTTCCGCCGGCACGCGATAATGGGCCAGCAGGTCGCGGCGGGTGGCTTCGGAGATGACAATCACGGCCCTGGCAGCCTGCAAGAAACGCGGCATCATCCAGGTCAAAAAGAGGCGGTTGAGCGTCGTGTGGGTATCGGTCAGCAAATAGGTCAGATCGTAAACGGTGAAGACTGCCGGCAGCCGCCGCAGCCAGGGCAACAGGTGATCGGTCGCATGAAAGAGGTCCACGCCGGGGAACAGGGTATCCTGCGGGCGGCGCAGCAGATGCGCCAGCAGTACCCGCAGCCGCCAGGGTTTGTCGCCCCAGGGGACGGTCAGGCGCGGCAGCCGGTCCACGGGCGGGTCGGGGCGGGCCTCCGCCGGGCGGTTGTAGAAGGCCGTATAAGTGTGCTCCGGCGCGACCTTCAGCAGGGCGGCGGTCAACTCCTGCGTGAAGCGGCCAATCCCGGCGCGGTGGTGGACGGCGGGGGAAAGGTCAAGACAGAGGTGCATGGAGCACACTTTCGTAAACGGCCAGGGTACGGCGGGCGGTTTCATCCCAGGTGAAACGGGCTGCCTGGCGCCACCCGCGTGCCCGCAGTTCGGCGCGCAGGTCGGCATCGCTCAAGACTCGCCGCAGAGCTGCCGCCAGCGCGTCGGGATCATCCGGCGGGACAAGTAAGCCGGCGTCACCGATTACCTCCGGCAAACTGGCCGCGTTGGAGGAAACCACCGGGACGCCACAGGCCATTGCCTCCAGAGGCGGCAGGCCGAACCCTTCGTAACGCGAGGGGAAGGCAAAGACCTCGGCCAGATTATAGAGACCCGGTAGCTCCTCATCAGGGATGTAGTCGGTGAAATGCACGCGCTCCTCCAGCCCTTGTTGTTTGACCTGGGTGAACAGAGCATCGGTGTACCACCCCTTTTTTCCGGCCAAAACCAGCGCATGGGGCCAATCGGCGGTCAGCGCAGCGTAAGCCGTGAGCAGCGTATCCAATCCCTTGCGCGGCTCTAACGTGCCCAGGTAAAGGATAAAGCGCGGCGGGAGCGCATACCGTTGTCGCAGCCTTTCCAAAGCAGCGTGGTCAGCCTGCGGGCGATAGACCGGTTCCACACCCAACGGAATCACCGTGATGCGCTCGGCTGGCACGCGCAACAACCGCACGAGGTCGCGGCGCGTCTGCTCCGAATCTGCAATCACAGCATCGGCCCACCGGACGCTCCAGGGCAACCAGCGGCTCCAATAAAAACGCGCCGCAAGAGGGAGATTTTGGGGGAAGAGCATCCCGATGAGGTCATGCACGGTCAGGACAACCGGGCAGGGCTTCCACCCAGGAGCATCAAAGCCAGGGACGTGGAGCAGCGCCGCCCGCGATTGCCGGGCGCGGCGGGGGACCTCCACCTGCTGCCAGCGCAGGCGGCGATCTAACCGCATCGGCCGATCACGGCCCCAGGTCAGCTCTACCAGGTCCAGGCCCGGAGCCAGACGCCGCAAAGCAGCCAGCAATTGAGTGGCATAGATGCCGATACCGGTTTTGCGGCCCACAGTGGCTTGCATATCCACAGCCACACGCTTCATCGCCGCCACCTCGCCAGCAGTTGAAACGGCAGCGTGAACTTGCCGATCACCAGCTGCTCAAACGTCAGCGCTCCCGTCATCGGAATGAAACCAAAGCGGTACTGGATCATGAAAAGCCCATTCCAAAGCACCAGTGCCCCGGCTCCCCAAGCCAGCCAGCGCGTTGCCCGCGCCTCCATCAAGGCTTCCACCAACGCCGCCAATCCTAATGTGAAGATGGGCAGCACACTGATGAACATCCGTCCACCAAAGGCGTCGCCCTGCGTCCAATCCCACCAGGCGCTGACCACATAGAGCTGCAAAAACAGCCCCACGACCAGCCACAGGGTCAGACGCGGCTCACGGCGTGCCAGGAAGATCAGCCCGACACAGGCTGCCAGAAAAAGCGGATGCCAGAGGAAAAGGCCATGTTGGGTAGAGAAGAGCACATTCAACAGCTGGGGCCGGCTCCAATAGAAAAGCGGATGAGCGCTCCCGTATTGATAACCGCTGTACAAAGGGTTACCATACATAACTTGCCAGGCCACCATCTGCGGGGTGAAAACCACCAGCGCCCCGAGCAGAAAAACTCCCCACCGGACGGCCCAGGGCTTGAGGTCTGACCAGGAACGGAGCCGGCTCAGAGCATCCAGAAAAGGTAATGTCCAGATCGTGGCGTCGGGCAGACGGACTAAAGCTACCAGGCCGCCCGCCGCACCCAAAGCCAGCCAGCGCCGCCAGGTTGGGCGATCGCGGCCATCCAACCACAGGGTGATAAAAAGTGTCACGGCGAACATCGCAGCCATGTGCGACATAGAGGGTTCAACCACCATGTAGTAGATGACGTTGGTCCCCCACCAGAGCAGCAGCACCGCCGGCAACGCCGCTCGCGCTGTCACCCACCGCCGAGCCAGCCGGTACTGGCCCATCAGGGCCACAAAGCCGTAGCTCATGCTGCCGATCAGCGTAAGGGCCTCGTAGAGATTGCCGTAGCCGTTAGCCGGCAGAGCCATCCCCAGAGCGTTCAACCCCAGCACGAGGCCGTGCGCCAGCAGGAAAAAGGGGGCCCACAGGAAGGCAGAGCCGATGGCATAGGCATTGGGGGTCAAACCGGTCGGGCTGACCACTGTCAGGGCAGGGTGGTCCGGCGCCAACGAGAGGTGATATTGATTTGCAAAATCCAGGTCGCCATCCAGGAACAAAGAGGGCAAATAGGCGTAATAAAACGCGCCGTCCGAGCCGATCAGATGCTGATCCACGCGGGGCAATGGCAGCGCCGCCAGGAAGATCGCCAGGCAGACCAGGAACAATCCAGCCAGCAGCCGCTCAGGGGTAGAGGCAAGGCGGACATATAGAGCACGCATAGAACTTCCGTATATCAGCGCAGAATGAAACGGGCCAATCGTTTGAGCCAACCGGCCCGCGCGGAAACACTTCCTCCGGTAGCCTGAGTCAGGGCTCTCCCCAAGAAATTGACACCCATCCAGGTCCCCAAACCGGCAATAATCCCTCCGTCACGGATAACATTCCACAGAACGCGCTGTCCGCTGGCGCGTTGCCCGGCCCGATAAAAGCGGAGCGCCTGTGAGATCCGGCAGCTGTGACGCAACTTGCGCAGCACAGGATAGAGCTCCGGGTAGCGCGCCTCTAAAATCGCATAGGCCATCAGTTCATACTCCGGCATCAGCGCGCGGGAGGCCGGATCATCCGTCACATTGCGAGCATGACGGCGGTAACGGACCAGCGGTTCATCTGGCATGGCAAGTAACAGGCCGGTGCGGAAAACTTCAGCATAAAAGACCACTTCACTCAGATATTTGAGCCGCTCGTCAAACCTATGCGGGGGACAGGCGGCCGCGCGAAACAGGATGGCCGAAGGAAGGAAGAAATTGCGGGGGACGAACCAATCGCGTAGCCGCCCCTGACGCAGCCGGCGGGTGCCGTTGTAGACCAGACTCATCGGCCCCAAAACTTCGCCCGTCTCGGAGACAAATACCTCGGCATCATGGTAACAACCGGTCGCTTCAGGATGTTGCGCCAGGAAGGCCACCTGCCGCTCCAGTTTGGCGGGTAGCATCAAATCGTCGCCATCCAGGCAGACGATAAAATCACCGCTGCGCAGCGCCAATCCCCGGTTGAAGTTGGCCGGGATACCGGTGTTCCGGTCGCTCAACACCAGTTTGATCCGCTCAGGGAAGCGCCGGGCATACTCGCTTAAGATCGCGGGGGTGGCGTCGGTAGACCCATCATCGGTGAGGATAATCTCTACGTGAGGATAGGTCTGCGCCAGGACACTTTCCACAGTCTCCTGAACAAATTCCTGCTGGTTGTAAGTGCCAATAATGATGCTAACTGTAGGGAATCCTGTCATCATTTCAGTCAGCCCTCTCCTATCTTACGTAGCCACCGCGCATCTGGACCTCTTGCACCACGGCATCTAAAATATGTTCTAAACGGGCTATGCAACGCTCCCAGGCGAAATTTTCCACGACAAAGCGACGCCCGTTCTGGGAAAGGCGCTCCCAATGCTGCCGATTCAACAAGCTGACAACGTAACCGGCAAAGGCAGCCGGATCATCCGCCAGATACAGATGTTCACCCGACACAGCGCCGATCCCGTGGTTGGCCGCCGAGGTGGCGACGACCGGCGTGCCGCACGCCAGCGCTTCCAAAATTTTGGTTTGCGAGCCAGTTTTGATAGTCACGGGACAAACGCTCACCAAGGCCTGGCGCAAATAATCCTTCACGTCGGGCACAAAACCCGTTACTGTGATCTGGCTATCGGCTGCCCACCGCAGAACCTCGGGCACCGGGTTAGCGCCAACCAGCCAGAGCGTCGCGGTGGGGATTTGCGCCCGCACCAGTGGGAAAATATCCCGGCAGAAGAAAGTAACGGCATCCACATTGGGGGGATGGTTCATATTCCCGCTCAGCACAATCATTCCCTCCTGGCGGGCCACCTGATCTGAAGGGCTGAACAGTTCCACATCCACCCCATAGGGCACCCAATCAAACCTGACTCTGCGGAAAATCGCCTGGTAGTCAGCAACATCATTGGGATTGAGCATCAACACCCGGTCAAAACGCGGGGCGTGGCGCTGCTCATAGCGTCGGATACGACCTATCTCATACCGATTCAGCCAAGGGGTATACCAGGTCGAGCGCCAGGGCGAACGACGCTGATATTTTAACACCAAAGGGTCCTCTAAGCACAAAACTGCCGCGCCTTGATACCCACGCGGCAAAAACTGGGCCATCTCGGTCAACTGAAACAGGACTGCATCATAGGTATGGCATTCCAACCACCGTCTGACCTTCGCAGCTGTGCGCCAGGACAGATAGTGGGAAACAGCTAACGGTAAGTCACCCACTACTCCCGCCAACAGTTTCAAACGCACCTGCCAGCGGGCCGGAGGCTCCAGCAGTTCAATGTGACGACACCAGGCAGCCAGGTCACCCGGCTCAGCGGTTGGATCATCCTTAAAGGCTATTAAATCCACCGTATGCCGCTGCGACAGGTGCTTGAGATAGTAATAGGCAATCAACGCACTTCCACTTCGGGGTGGATAAGGGAAATGGGGAGCCACCAGCAACAATCTCATACCCGATTAACCTCAAGGATGCCAGCCCACCCACGCCTGATCCATTTTTTCCAGCCAGGGAAACACCCAGAAGCCCACTCGTCGCGCCAGGCGGAAACGGGCCGAAAAGCGATCCATGTCGCTCCGTGCTCGGAAGACCCGCCGGGCCACGGTCCGCAAGGAGGAAGGGCTATCCCAAGAAGCTAAAGCCAGCACCAGCGGCACCACGTGCTGGTCAGAAACAGCGTGCATTCCGTGATCTTCTATGGCTTGCACTGTACTGAGGCCCTGGGCCAGCAAAAATTGGGTCAACCAGCGGATACAAAACCAAACCATACAGTTATACCGGATAAAACGCCTTCGGCTATTGGCCCCCACCGAAGTGCTTTGCCTGTGCATCCGAAAACGGGTCGTAGACCGGTTGCCAAAGACAAACCCTCCTTGCACCATCAGCTGGGTTAAAATCAACATATCAAACGGCGGAAAATCTCCTTTGCCCCAGAAAAGCTGCGGATGAAAAGCCCGACGCCGGGCTACAATATGGAGCGGCCCAGGGTTATCAAGCCCCAGGAACTCCACGGCGCGGGTTGGAGCAAAGTACAACAGAGGAGTGGTCAGATCCGTCACAGCATGAGGGCGCAAGGCACCGGTATCTAATTCCCCAAAATAAGTAGCCGGGCAAGCATAATAAGCAGCCTGCGGATAAGCTGACAGGGCAGCCAGAGCCGCTTCCAAATGCTCCGGTAAAAACTGGTCATCATCGGGCAGCAAAGCTACCCATTCTGTGCTTACTTTTTCTATGGCCGATCGGAAGTTAGGCATCATGCCAATGTTCTCCGGCTGCCGGTAGTAATGAATGCGCGCATCCTTAAAAGCGGCCACCACTTCGGCAGTGTGATCGGTAGAAGCATTGTCGGAAACCAGCAACTCCCAATCCGGGTAAGTCTGAGCCAGCACGCTCTGAATGGCTTCGCGCAAAAGCTCGGCCCGATTATATGTTGGAATGCAAACAGTCACAGTAGACATTGGCTGACCACCTTTACCGGACTATCCGACTTTATGCGTTTATGCGATTGAAAACAATTTGCCCAGCTGGCGTCGCACAACCAGCCAGACCTGCTTCAATTCATAACGGGTGATGATGCCCAACCCGACGAAAGCCACGAATAGCACGCCAAACAAGGCCCCTTTGCGCAACAATGAGATAACCAGCGGCGCTGAGGGGAGCCCTGAACTCACCAGGAGCAAACCTGCCTGGACCGCAAAAGCTCCCAGCAAAGCGGCCACCGGATAAGGAACCGGAAATCGGCGGCGCAAGACAAAATATAATCCGATGATAGGAACCGCATACCCGGCTACCCTGGCCATCGTGGCCCCCCACAGGCCCAAGGTTGGGATCAGCCAGAAATTCAGAGCGATATTGACGCCCGCGCCGAGCATGGTCATCCAGCTCACAGCCCCCAGCTGCTTGCCGGCCAGCGCGCTGGTGTACAGAACTGCATTAACGGTGTTAAAAACATAGACATAAGCCAGAAATCCCACATAAGGGGCAGCCGGCAGATACGCCGGTCGGGTCAAAACCAGGAGCAGTTCAGGGGCAAACAGCCCCAACCCCAGCCCGGCGGCCAGTGCCAGGCCGATCAAATAACGGGCCATGAGTGCATAGCGCTCTTTTGCCGTCGGGTCATGTTGAATAGCGAGCGCCAGGGGCGTCCAGGCCAGCAAAAACGGACCTAACCCCACCGAAAGCAGCGAGGTAATTTTGTTGGCAATGGCGTAATAGCCCAACTCGGTAGTAGAAACATATCGCACCAGAAAAAACCGGTCTACCACCTGCAGGACCCAGGCCGATACCAATGTGGGAAACAAAATCAACCCCGAACGCAAGACCAGCTTCACAGTAGGAGGATCAGGCGGGCCAATCATAGACTTCATCAACCAGAGCGCCGCCACCGTGGTCAAAACCCCCACGGTAACAGGCGTCAGCACCATGCCGGTGGCCCCCCACCGCAAAATGACAATGTAAAATACATTCCCAAAAACAGTTCCCAACACGGCAATAGCACTGAACACCATACCCCAACGCACCCGCAAAGCGGCTTGAGCGGCCGTGGTCAATACACTACTGCAAACCCCAAAGATAACCGACCCCCCAATTAAGAGAAAGAGATGGGCATACCGGGCATCCTTAAACGCATAGGTTGAGATAGCAGGAGCCAATCCACCAAGGCCACAGCCAACCGGAATGGCCATGGCCAGCGCTGTAACCAGCGTACTGCCGATCAGGCGACGTTGCCATAATTTGTCATCCGGTTGATCGTTGAAATGGGCTGTCAGAGCCTGGGGCAGGGCAAAAAGTGCCACCGTCCCTGCTGCTGAGGCCACTGTCAACGCAAAATCGGCGATGCCGTAGTCGCTGGGATCCAGCACGCGCGTGATAATCGGAGTGAAAATCAGAGATAAAAAGGGGCCGGCCCATTGCACAGCCCCATAACCGGCCACCATTTTCAACAAGCGCTTCAGCAAATCACGCATAGCAATGTTGCGCTACCTGGGAAGATATTCAGCCGTTCCCGATAGCCAAGCCCACTTAATCTGGTGGCCATCGATCCTGCATCATCCGACGCAATCCAGACCAACAATCCAACATCGGAAACGGGAGACAAGCCTGGGCTTTATCTATCCGCATCCCGGCCTGTAAGGGACGAGGAGCCGGCTGCTGCAGCTCTTTTGTCGTAACCGGCTGAATCAAGCTGGCATCCAGATTAAACACCTCTGCCGCTGCCCGCGCAAAATCATAACGATTGACCCAGGATGGCCCTGCCACATGATAAAGCCCCTGGGCATCCTGCTGCGTCAAAACAATGACAGCTTCTGCCAGGTTAGGAGCATAAGTAGGATTACCAATCTGATCCACCGGAACACGCAAAAGTTGACCGGCGCGCAAAGTTTGCAATAATCGGTAAATGAAATTCTTGCCCTGATTCTCCCAACCATACACTACCGTAGTGCGAATCACTAAACTCCGGGGAGCATGGAAAGCCAGATAATGCTCAACGATTAATTTCTGCCGACCATACTCAGACAAAGGCCTGGGCGGATCCGTCTCAACATAAGGCCCATCATCTCCAGCAAAAACGTAATCGGATGAAAAGTAGACAACTTTGGCCCCTACTTGATTAGCAGTTTGAATGACATGGCAAGCTCCCAATACATTAATGGCGTAAGTCTCTTGAGGGTGTTGCTCACAGTAATCTACATTTGTCAAGGCAGCAGGTAAATAGACCACTTTGGGTGCTACTTGACGCAGGAGCAACTCCACGGCTTGCCGATCACGTATATCCAGCTCTGGAAAATCTGCTGTACCAGGATAGCCGGTTCCAACCACAACCGCTCCCTGCCGCCGTAAAGTATGCCAGAGGTGTCCCCCTACCAAACCAGAAGCCCCAATAATTAAAGCGTCACTCATCGGTGCTTCAATTCCCAATTATAGGGGATGTCCGGCGAAAAAGGATCCTTGCGCACAATTTCGTCAGGATGATGAGGATGGGTAGCACAATTGGCCACAATCGCTGGTGTGATACCAATCCCTTTAAACCCATTCCAGATCAGAGGAGGGATGATTACCAACTGATAATTATCCGTTCCCAGAAATATCTCCTGCACTTTGCCCCGCGTGGGTGAATCAGCCCGATCATCATACAATACCAGCTTAATCATCCCACTAACAACAGCATAGTTCAGTGTCATCTCACGATGCAGATGCCAACCTTTAATGACACCAGGATAAACCACAGAGAAATAGATCTCCCCGAACTGAATAAAGTGCGGCGCATCGCAACGCAGCATATGCATAATCTTCCCCCGCTCATCGGGGATCTGACTTAAAGGATGAATTTGCACACCATCAATCATTCCCACGCATCCACCTTGATCAACTGGGGTTCAACTCTAAGGTCCGTCAGTTCCCCCCTCACCGCCTGCAACATCGCCGGCGGGCCGGAAAGATACCAGGTCGTCGCCCGGGGCTGCGCCAGCAGCGGCCAGAGCGCCGCTACCGCCAGCCGCCCGGCAATGTCCCCATGGGCGGCCCCTTCTTCCAAAAAATAGACCGGCCGTAGCTGCGGCACGGCCGCGCGTTGGTGCTCCACCAGGTCACGGTAGATCAGCAGCTCGCGGCGGCGCGCACCGTAAGCCAGCAGGATAGGATACGGAAACGCCGCCGTCAATCCCGCCAGAAACGCCGTGAACGCGGTAATGCCCGTCCCGCCGGCCAGGAGCGCCACCGGCCCGCTCGCCTCCACCACAAAATCACCGTAGGGCAGTTTGACCCAGACTTCTCGGCCTACCCCCAGCTCCTGTTCCATCCGCGCCGTGAACTGTCCGCGCACCGAGTAGGAAATCTGGAGCCGCTCCCGTTGCGCCGGCCCGCTGGCAATGGAAAAGACCCGCGATTCCGGCCAGAAGCCGCCCGGCTCGTACTCGTCCAGCGCCAGGTGCAAGAACTGCCCCGGCCGGAAGCGCGGCGCCGGCCGTTCCGGGCGCAGCACGACCGTGTAGACGTGCTCGCCGTGGTCGGTGATGGCTTCCACCGTGCAACGGAGCTTCTGCGCCACGGCCATCCGCTACACCCGCTCCCCCCGCATAAACCGCGCAAAGATCTCGGCCATATACGCCAGGTGCGCTTCGGTCAGGCCCGGATAGACACCGATGAAAAAGGTGTTGTGCATAATCAGATCGGTGTTGGATAACTCGCCCACCACCCGGTGCGGAATCTCCATAAACGCCGGATGGCGCAACAGATTCCCGCTGAAAAGATTGCGCGTCTCCACCTTGTTGGCTTCCAGGAAACGGGTCAGGTCGTTGCGGCTGAAGCCGGCCTCAGGGCGTACCGTGATGACGAAACCAAACCAGGAGGGGTCCGAATGGGGGGTGGCGTGCGGCAGAATCAGACGGTCGGCGTAAGGTTGGAGATACTCATAGAGGCGAGCAAAATTGGCCTTGCGCCGCGCAATAAAATCATCCAGTTTCTGCAATTGCGCGCAACCAATCGCCGCCTGCATGTCGGTGACTTTTAGATTATAGCCGATGTGGCTGTAGACGTATTTGTGGTCGTAGCCGTAGGGCAGCGTCCCGAACTGCTGGCTGAACCGCTTGCCGCAGGTGTTGTTCTCCCCGCCCGCACAATAACAATCGCGGCCCCAATCGCGCACCGAACGGGCAATCCGCGCCAGCACTTCATCATCCGTGACCACACAGCCGCCCTCGCCCATGGTGATATGATGCGCCGGGTAGAAGGAGAAGGTCGCCAGGTGCCCAAACGTGCCGGTCAGCTGCCCGCGATACCGGGAACCGAGCGCATCGCAGTTATCCTCTACCAGCCAGAGGTCGTTTTCGGCGGCGAGCCGGCGAGCCACGTCCAGATCAAACGGCACCCCCATCGTGTGCGCCATCACAATCGCGCGCGTTTTCGGCCCCACGGCCTCCACCAGTCGCTCCGGGATAGCCGTGTAATCGCCCAGGTTCACATCCACAAAGACCGGGATGAGCTGGTTTTGCACCAGTGGCGCGACCGTGGTCGGAAAGCCCGCCGCCACCGTGATGACCTCGTCACCGGGCCGGAGCCGCCGCGCCCCCAGTTTGGGTGAGGTCAGGGCCGTAACCGCCACCAGGTTGGCCGATGAGCCAGAGTTGACCAACAGCGCGTTGCCCACCCCCAGCCGTTCGGCAAACTCCGCCTCAAATTGCTCCGCGTAACGGTTGGCCGTCAGATAGAAATCCAGGCTGGCGTCCACCAGGTTGACCAGTTCCGCCTCATCAAAGACCCGCCCGGCATAATGGACCAGCTCGCGCCCCGGCTCAAACCGGCGTTCACCGAACTTCGCCCGATAGTAATCGGCCACCAGGGCCAGAATCTGCTCGCGCAACTCCGTGGCCTTGCTCATCCCCCGCCCCCTAAAAACTCCCGATACCACGCGATGGTCCGCTGCAACCCTTCCTCCAACGTGAACAGCGGTTGCCAGCCCAAGACTGCCCGCGCCTTTGCCGCGCTGAGATACTGGTGGCGGATCTCATGGCTGGCCTCGTTGCGCACCTCCGGCTCCAGATCAGACCCCATCAACGCCAGAATCTGCTGCACCAGCTCCAGCACCGTGATCTGGAGCTCATTGGAGAAGTTGAACGCCTCGCCGCGCAGTTCCGGCCGCGCCGCCAGCTGCTCGGCCAGCAGCATATAGGCCGCCGCGCCATCTTCCACGTAGAAATAATCGCGCACAAACTGCCCGTCGGAGCGGATAACCGGGCGCTGCCCGCGCAAGACGGAACGGATGGTCCCCGGCACGATCCGGTTCCAGTTGAGATCACCGCCGCCGTAGAAGTTGCCGCAGCGGGTGATCGCCACCGGCAGCCCATAGGTGACCGCGTAGGTGTGGGCGATCAAATCGGCGCAGGATTTGCTCACGTCGTAGGGATGCTGGCCTTGCAGCGGCGTCGTCTCGTCATAGGGCAGCGTCTCCTGATCGCCGTAGGCCTTATCGGAAGAAGCCACCACGATCTGCTGGACTTTGGGACTGCGGCGACAGGCTTCCAGCAGCGCCCAGGTCCCGCCGATGTTCGTCTCAAAGGTCGCCACGGGGTTGCGGTTGGCGATCCCCACAATGGTCTGCGCCGCCAGGTGGATGACCGTCTCCACTTCGTATTCGCCCAGCGCCCGCTCCAGGGTCGCCTGATCGCGCACATCGCCGCGCACCACCTTGACCCGCTCCAGCAGCCCGGCGCGCACCAGTTCGGCTTGCGGCACCCAATCGCGCACCAGGCAGACCACATCGGCGCCGGCTGCCACCAGCCGCTTGACCAGCCAGCCGCCGACCAGCCCGGTAGCGCCGGTGACAAAGGTGGGCCGGTCCCGCCAGAACGCGCTCATGCCCAGACCTTCCACGGGGCGCGGCCCTCCTGCCAGAGGCCCTCTACCAGCCGCACATCGCGCAGCGTATCCATCCCCTGCCAGAACCCCTCGTGCCGATACGCCATCAGCTGCCCATCCTGCGCCAGCCGCTCCAGCGGCTCCCGCTCCCAAATCGTCTCGTCGCCCTGGATGTAATCCAGCACCCCTGGCTCTAACACAAAGAAGCCGCCGTTAATCCAGCCTTCACCGATCTGGGGCTTCTCCACAAATTGCGTCACCTGATCGCCGTTGAAGGCCAGCCCGCCAAAGCGCGCCGGGGGACGCACCGCCGTGACCGTCGCCAGCCGGCCGTGGCGCCGGTGAAAGGCCACCAGCTCGGGAATCCTGACATCGGCCACGCCATCGCCATAGGTCAGCATGAACGTCTCCCCGCCGATCCAGGCCGCCAGCCGCTTGATCCGCCCCCCCGTCTGAGTCAACGGCCCCGTATCCACCAGATGGACCAGCCAGTCCTCCCGGTCACGCTCGTGCACCTCCACCGAGCCGCTCGCCAGGCTGATGCTCAAATCGTGATGGCGATAGTAGTAGTTGAGGAAATAGTCCTTAACGACCTCGCCCTTATACCCCAAAGCGACCAGGAATTCCCGGTAGCCATAGGCGGCATAGATCTTCATGATATGCCAGAGAATCGGCTGCCCGCCGATCTCCACCATCGGCTTCGGCTTGAGCGCCGTCTCCTCCGAAAGCCGCGTCCCCAACCCGCCGGCCAGGATCACCGTCCGCATCCCGCCCCCTTCACACCAGGCCCCACGTGCGCAAGACATCCAGCACCGGCGGCGGTGACCACAGCCAGCTCACCTTCAACCACAACCCCGGCAGGACTGCCGACCGGTAAATCCCTTCCGCATCCGGCGCGGCAAACTGATACTGCCCCTGCGCGTCCAGCTGGTAAAACTCCGCCCGCTGCGCTTCCGGGTCTAACAGCCAGTATTCGGGGATGCCGGCCGCCTGGTATTCGTAGAACTTCTCGCCCCGGTCCCGCCCGGCGCTCTCCGGCGAGACGATCTCTACCACCAGGTCCGCCGGGCCGTCCAGGTAAGTCCGCTTGAGCCGCTCCGCATGGTCGTGCCTGACAAAGAGTAAATCCGGTTCGCGCCCCGAGCGCCCCAAGCGCATTTGGAACGGCGCCAGGATAACCCTCCCGGCCTGGCTATGTTCCAGATGCAAGCTCATAATCTGTCCCAGAAATTTCAAGATCTCCTGATGTTTCAGCGAAGCCGGACTGGTCATGATCACCTCACCATCCACCCATTCGGCCAGCGTATCCTCATCGGCCCAGGCCAGGAACTCCTCGTAAGTCATGCGGGTGGGCACAGGTCGCCAGGCGTGGCGCCGCCGGGCCGGTCGCACCGGTGCCGTCGGCTGGGGTCCCAAGCGTGTGGTCTCCATCCCCTCATCTCCTGAAAAGAACACTCTGAGTTTGCCGGGCGGCGCTTGAGCGCCGCCTTAACGTTTCATGCGCCGCGCCACGCATTGACCGCGGCCACGATCCGCTCCCGCTCCTCGGCGGTCAGATCGGGGCGGACCGGCAGGGAGAGCACCTCCCGCGCCGCCCGTTCCGCCTCTGGCAGCGGCCCGTGCGCCAGGCCCAACGCCATGACATGCTCCTGCCGGTGCGCCGGCTCCGGGTAGAAGATGCCCGTCTCAATGCCGGCAGCCGCTAAGTGCGCTGCGAGCGCCTCGCGCCCCTCCGGGACTCGCAACGTGTAGACATTCCAGGCCGAGCGCAATCCGGCGGGCACGGCCGGCTTGATGACGCGCGGGTTTTGGATGGCAGCCGTGTAATAGTCGGCGTTGGCCTGCCGCGCTGCCGTGATCTCCGCCAGCCGCGCCATCTGTGGGATGGCAAGCGCGGCGTGCAGATCGCTCAGCCGCGAGTTGTAGCCCAACATCTCATGGTGATACCGCCGCCGCATCCCGTGGTTGCGGATCAAGCGGCACTGCTCGGCCACGCCCTCATCGTTCGTCGTGATCACACCGCCCTCGCCCGCCGTCACATTCTTGCTCTCATACAGGCTGAAGCAGGTGGTGCAGAAGCTTCCCACCGGCTGCCCGTGGACCGTAGCGCCAATCGCCTGTGCCGCGTCCTCAATCACCACCAGCCCATGGCGCGCGGCAAACTCCATGATCTGATCCATCTGGCAAGGAGCGCCGTAGAGATCCACCGGCATGATCGCCCGCGTGCGGGGCGTCAACGCCGCCTCCAGCCGCCCCGGATCCAGATTGAAGGTGCCGGGATCAATATCCACCAAGACCGGCGTCGCCCCCACATACAGGATGCTGTTGACCGAGGCAATGAAGGTAAACGGCGTGGTAATGACCTCATGGCCTTCGCCGATCTCGTGCGCCAGCAACGCTAAGTGCAACGCCGTGGTGCCCGACGAGACGGCGATGGCATGGCGCGCGCCGGTCGCTGCCGCGAACTGCGCTTCCAACTGCTGCACGCGCGGCCCCTGGGTCAGATGCCCGGAATCCACCACCTCCAGCAGGGCCTGCCGTTCGGCTGCCCCCAAAGGTATCTTAAACAACGGAATCCATGTTGGTTCTTTCAACTATACACCATCCTGGAAAATTTGCCCACCGGCGACTCTGGCGCTTATTCTTGCGCCTGCGCCAGCAACTTCTGCACCCGCGCCGCGACCATCTCAATCGCCACCTCGTTGTGCCCGCCCTCCGGGATGATCACATCGGCGTAGCGTTTGCTCGGCTCCACAAACTCCATGTGCATCGGGCGCACCGTCCGCATATACTGCTCAATCACCGATTCAAACGTGCGCCCCCGCTCCTGCACATCGCGTTGCAGGCGGCGGATGAGCCGGATGTCGGCATCGGTATCCACAAACAGCCGCACATCAAAGAGCTCGCGCAACTCAGGATCGGCGAAAATCAAAATCCCTTCCACCAAAATGATCGGCGCTACCTCCACCCGGCGCGTCTCCCCGGTGCGAGTGTGTTGGGTGAAATCATAGACCGGGATCTCCACCGGCTGGCCGGCCCGCAGTTGTTTCAGGTGCGCCACCAACAGCGAGGTCTCCAATGAGTCGGGATGGTCAAAGTTGACCTTACGGCGCTCTTCGGCCGAAAGATGACCTAAATCCCGGTAATAGGCATCGTGGGGGATGTAGGCGATGCTGCCAGTGCCTACGTGTTCCAGAATCCGGCGCGCGACCGTGGTCTTGCCTGACCCGGTCCCACCCGCTACGCCAATGATGACAGGATGCATCGTTCAGCCTCCTTATTCTAACACTGAAGGGGTTACTGCCGTCTGACCAGACGGGCCGGCCAGAGCTGCAGAAAAGTCCCCAGGGCCAGTAACAGCAGTCCGACCGCTTGCGGCACCGCCCCAGGATTGTAAATCACCCGCAGGTGCCGCAGCGGGAGAAAAGTGACCAGCAGGCGCACGCCATCCAGGGGCACAGTCTCATCCCCTTGCAAGACGACCGTTTTGACCGCCTGACCGGTCGCGCTGCGAAACCCCTGCACCGTCAATTCACCGGCGGCCGCCGCCGAGAGTTCCAGCCGGAAGACCAGCCCGGCGGCCGGCACTGCGAAGTAGGCCTCCGGCGTTTGCGGGGTCAAGGCAAAACGGAGCTGTTCCTGTGGGACACTTCGCGTGGAGGGCATGAGGGGCAACACCTGGTCCTGCTGGTCTAACACCTGCACGGTTGCCCCGATGGCCGGCCACTCAGGGAGTAAGTAAATACCATAGCGGTCCGTCAACCAGGTCCGCGAGCCGGCCGTGGCCGGCAACGTCACCCCCCAATCGGGCACCGTGACGGCCTCATCCTGCCAGGCGATCACATGGGGCTCAACCCACCCCCAACGGGTCTGGGCCCCCCACCCCAGCAGGAGCACCACCCCGCCGATCCCCACCAGCAGCCGGGCCCCGCGCTGACGTCCGGCCAGACCACGCCATCCTTCGGCCAGGGCAACCCAACGGACGGCCAGGCTGAGAGCCAGCAACGCCAGCGGCACCTGAATCCACAAGGAATGGCGGAGCGAGAGCAGGCCCAGGACGGTCAGCGGTTTCTCCCAGTCCCCTAACAGAGGGCGAGTTTCCACCAGCCAGCGAGTGAAAGCGGCCGCATCCGAGGCAGGAACCGGAGCTTGAGGGAGCAAAAAAGTGAGGCTGAACACCCCCAGGAGAGCGATGAGCATTCCCAGCAACAAGGCATTACTGTTGAGCCCTTGCCATGTTCGCTCTACTGCCTGCTGCCAGCGCATCTCTCCCCTTTCATGAAAAAAGCCCCGTGGACGCCGGGGCTGGGCAGAGCCACCCGTCGGAATTGAACCGACAACCTCTCGCTTACGAAGCGACTGCTCTGCCGATTGAGCTAGGGTGGCGTTGACGACAACCATTATACCCAGAACGCCGAATCTGGCAAGCCCGCAACTGGAGCCGGGCTCATTGTTGATTCACTGACCCGCTGATTCTTGATTCCCTGACTCGCTACCTTGCTTCCCACACCCGGAACCGCCGGTCCTCCCACGCGACGCTCACGGCCGAAAAATGCTGCCGCAACCACGGCTCGTACCGCAAAAAGGTATTCGCCACCAGATAAAGCCGGCCCTCCGGGGCTAACACCTGCGCCGCCCCGGCAATGAACCGGCGCGCCGTCTCAAAGGCCACGCCGTGCCCCCGGTGGAACGGCGGATTGGTCGCCACCACGTCAAACCGCTGCCCGGCCACTGCCGCCACGCCGTCGGAGAGGAGCACCGGCGTCTCCGGGAAGCCGTTCGCCGCCAGCGTCCGCCGCGTGGATTCCACGGCCCGCGCCGAGACATCCACCGCGGTGACCGCTGCGCCGCGCCGCTGTGCCGCCAGCCCCACCAACCCCGTCCCGCAGCCCAGGTCCAGCAGCCGCTCCCCCGGCGTCACCCGTAACCCGGCGATCAGGGCCGCCGCCCCTTCATCCACCCCCTCCCAGGCGAAGACACCAGGCCGGCCGATCAGCCGCGTGGGGACGCCATCTACCACCACCTCCCGCTCTACATACCCCGGCTCCGGCAGCGGGAACTCGCCGGGCGGGCGCACGGCTACTGCCGCGTGATAGCCGCCCTTGCGTGCCACCACACCCGCCTGGCCGTAGAGCGCGCGCGCGAACTCCACCGCCCCGCGCACCCCCTCCTGCGTCGCGCCGGCGCAGGCCAACCGCCCGCCGGGGCGCAACAGCGCCGCCGCCCCCCGCAACACCTCTTCCTGGAGCAACCGCCCCCGCTCCAACAGGACCAGCGCCACATCATAAGTGCCCGGCTCCAGCCCGGCGTAATCGGCCTGCAGCCGTACCTCCAACGCCGGCAGCCGGAGCGCCGTGAGTGCTGCGGCTTCTGCTGCCGAATCCACCCAGGCCGTGACCCGTGCCCCTTGCGTCACAGCCCACTGCGCCGCCTCCCCACAACCCGGCCCCGTCACCAGCACCCGGCTCCCGCCTTCCAGCCGGCGCGCCGCCTGGAGCAATGCCATCAGCGCCGCAGCAGAACTGTCACCCACTCTTCCCCCTGGCCTTCAGGCACTCGCCAACAGCTCCACTTCCACCTCTGCCCCCTGCGGCAAGCCAGTTACCCCCAGTGGAATGTGGATGATGCCCTCACCGCGCACCAACGTGAAGATCAAATTGGATTCGCCGAAGATCGGCACCGCCCAAAGGCCATCGGCGCGCTCCTCCAGCCGCACGGGGACAAACGCCTCGCGCCCCGGCGCGCCAGGGGCGTTTTCTGCCAGCCGGGCGCGTACCGTGGCCCGCCACGGCTCCGGTTGTCCCAACAGTCGCCGCAAAGTTGGTACCACGAAGAGCCGCGCCGAATTGAGCGCCGAGACCGGGTTGCCGGGCAGCCCAAACACCGGCTTGCCCGCGCAGACGGCCAAAATGGTCGGCTTGCCGGGCCGCAGCGGGACGCCATGTACCAGCACCCCCGGCGGCCCCAATCGGTTGATGACGGTCGCGGTCATGTCGCGTGCGCTGACCGAACTACCCGCCGTGATGATCAGCAGGTCAGCCCCGGCCAGCGCCTTGACCGCCGTCTGATAAAGCGCCTCGGCGTCATCGGGCACGATCCCCTGTGGCACCGCGATGGCCCCCTGTGCCGTCACCAGTGCCCCAATAGAAGTGCTGTTGAGATCGCGCACCTGGTTCAGGCCCGGCATGGCTTCCGGTGGGACCAGTTCATCGCCGGTGGAGATCAGCGCCACGCGGGGACGCCGCACCACCGCCACCTGCATGATGCCCAGTGCCGCGAGTCCTCCCAGCTCCTGCGCCCGCAGCAAGCGGCCGGCGGGGATCACCAGGTCGCCGGCCTGCACGTCCTCGCCGACCGGGATCACCCCCTCACCGGGCGCAACGGCCCGCAGCACCTCCACTTCGCCCGGCCGCGCCTCCTGCGTCCGCTCGACCATCACCACCGCATCCGCTCCAGGCGGCAACACCCCGCCCGTGTGCATCACCACGGCCTCCCCTGGCCCGACCAGCACGGCCGGCGGGCGGCCCATCGGCACCTCGCCCACCACCCGCAGATAAGCCGGCAGTGATTCGCTGGCCCCCACCGTATCGGCAGCGCGGACGGCGTAACCATCCACGGTGCTGCGTGGGAATTGCGGCAACGGGTGCGGTGCGGTCACATCCGCCACCAGGACCCGGCCCAGCGCCGCGCTCAGCGGCACCTCCTCTGCCGTCCGCGTCACCGGCGGCAACGCTTCCCACAACCGCTGCAACGCCTCATCCCGTGGCGTCAACCTGAACAGTTCCTTTGCCATTTTCCCTGCTCCTTACTCCCTACTTCCTACTGCTTGCAATCATACCCGGAACCGAACAAAGCGCAAAAGTTATGTTATAATGGTCATGCTCAATAATAATGTCGGCCCTGCCTGGGATTTGCCCCACTGAAGCGCATAGCAACCGGCTCATTCATGCCCGCCGGCCTCAGATCACTGACAGATTGGCTGATTAGTGGTCTGTGGTCTGTCGTCCGCGGTTCATGGAACCGCCTCCAGACGATTAGTCCACTTAAGTTAAGTCAAGGAGAGACAAAACATGGAAACTCATTCACTGCCCATTACTGTCATCGGCGCCGGACACGGCGGCAAGGCGATGGCGGCCGAGCTGGCCGCGCGCGGCTTCCCGGTCACACTCTACAACCGCACCTACGCCAACATTGAGGTCATTGCGCTGCGCGGCGGCATTGAATTGATGACGGAGGATGGTCACGAAGTCTTTGGCCCGTTGCAAAAAGTCACCTCCGACATAAGTGAAGCGTTAGCCGCAGCTCAACTGGTCATGGTGGTGCTGCCGGCCTCGGCCCATTGGGAGGTAGCGCTTCATGCTGCCCCCTTTGTCAAAAGCGATCAGGTCATCCTGCTCAACCCGGGGCGGACCGGCGGGGCGTTGGAATTTGCCGCGGGGCTGCGCGCCGGCGGCTGCACCACCACGCCGATTGTCTGCGAGGCCGAGACCTTCATCTTTGCCTCCCGCAGCATGGGGCCGGCCGAAGCCCGCATCTTCCGCACCAAATACTCGCTGCCGGCCGCCGCTTTCCCCACCACCCGCACGCCGGAGGCACTGGAGGTCATCCGCCAGGCCTACCCGCAGTTCTTCCCTGGCAAAAATGTCCTCTACACCAGTCTGAACAACATGGGCGCGATCTTCCACCCGGCGCTGACCCTGCTCAACGCTGGCTGGATTGAAACGACCTTAGGGGACTTTGAATTCTACATGGACGGCGTCACCCCCACCACGGCCAAAGTCCTGGAGGCCCTGGACCGGGAGCGCGTCACCGTCGGCTCCGCCGTGGGCATCCGCGCGCAGACCGCGATGGAGTGGCTCTACCGCGCCTATTCCGCCGAGGGCGACAACCTCTACCAGGCCATGCACGCCAACCCCGGCTACAGCGGCATCAAAGCCCCCAACCGGATCAACCACCGTTACATTTTTGAGGATGTGCCTTGCAGCCTGGTTCCCATGGCGCTCATCGGGCGGCAATATGGCGTAGATACGCCCACCATCAACGCCATGGTCCACCTGGCGAACACCGTCATGGGCACCGATTACTGGCACAAAGGCCGCACCCTGGAAAGATTGGGCATCAAAGGCATGTCGGTCAACGAACTGCACCGCTACGTGGATACGGGAGAGCGGTGAACGCCATGAGCCGTCAGCCATCAGCCGTCAGCCACCCATCTTTTATCTTCTGTCTTCCCTCTCCCTTCTTCCGCCTTCATCCCTCATCCTTCCTCATCCTTCCGCAAAGAGTAGCCTGCCATCCGTGGCCGGTGGTCTGCGGTCCGTCGTCCGTGGTCTCTTCACGCTTCACGTTTCACGTTTCACGCTTCACGTTTCACGTTTCACATAACGGAGGTACCCCATGCGTATCCTGGCCGGCGCTTTAGGTGATTGCGTCCATGTGGCGGGCGTCTCCCGCTTTCTGGCCGTGGCCGAACAACAAGGCCATGAAACATTCTTCACCGGTCCCGCCACCGACGCCGAGACCTTTGTGGAGCTGGCGCACAGCTTCCAGCCCGACCTGATCGGCGTGAGCTATCGGCTCACACCGGAAAATGCCCGCCTGGCCCTGCAAGAGTTCTGGGCGCTGATGCAGGCCGCCGGGCTGGCTGACCGCCGGTTTGTCTTCGGCGGGACGCCCCCCGTGGCCGCAGTGGCCCGGGAACTGGGCTATTTTGAGGCGGTCTTTGACGGCTCCGAGCCACCCGCTACGCTCATCCGCTTCCTGCGCGGCGAGGGCGCCACGGCCAGCACCACCGCAATCCCACCCCAGACCACCGTCGCCCGCATCCACTGGAAAGCGCCTTACCCGCTGCTGCGCCATCATTTCGGCATCCCCGCTCTCACCATTGATCCCACCGTGGAGGGCATCGCCGCCATCGCCGAGGCCGGCGTGCTGGATGTCGTCTCATTGGGCGCGGATCAGGACGCGCAGGAACACTTTTTCCGCCCTGATCTGCAGGACCCCAAGAGCAAAGGGGCCGGCGGCGTCCCCTTCCGCACCGAGGAAGATCTGCGCCGGCTCTATGCTGCCAGCCGCCAGGGCAACTACCCCCTCGTCCGCTCCTACTCCGGCACCGCCGACCTGCTCCGCTACGCCGAGCTGCTGGACCGCGTCCTGCACAACGCCTGGTGCGCCACCTCGCTCTTCTGGTTCAACGCGATGGACGGGCGCGGCCCGCTCAGCCTGGAGGAATCCATCCGCGATCACCTGGCGCTGATGGCCTGGCACGGGAAACGTGACCTCCCGGTAGAAGGCAACGAGCCTTACCACTGGGGGATGCGCGACGCGCCCGATGTCATCTCCGTCGCCGCCTCTTACCTCTACGCCTACAACGCCAAAAAGGCCGGTGTCCGCGATTACATCGCCACCTACATGTTTGAAAGCCCCAACACGCTTTCTAACCGGATGGACCTGGCCAAAGCCCTGGCCCAGATTCAGGTGGCCGAAGCCTTTGCCGACGACACCTTCCACATCTGGCGGCAGACGCGCACAGGCTTGCTCAGTTATCCGGTGGATCCGGCCCGCGCCCGCGCGCACCTGGCCGAATCCGTCTACCTGCAAATGGCGCTGCGACCGGCCATCCTCCACGTCGTCGGCTACACCGAGGCCGATCACGCGGCCACGGCCGCCGAGGTCATTGAGTCGGCCACGATGGCGCAACAGGTCATTGAGACCGCACTCTACGGCCAGCCCGACCTGACCGCCGATCCGGTGGTACAACAGCGGGCCGCCGAGCTCGTGGCCGAGGCGCAAATCCTGATAGAAGCCATCCGCCAGTTGGGCGCCGACGCTGCCGAGGATCCGCTCAGCGATCCGGCCACCTTAGCCCGCGCCGTCATGGTCGGCCTGCTGGATGCCCCGCAGCTCCAGCGTAATCGCTTCGCGCGCGGTCGCATCCGTACCCGCGCCCTCAACGGCGCTATCGTCGCCGTAGACGAGCACGGCCACCCCCTCAACGAAACAACCCTTATCCGCCAACTGTTAGGCTAATGTTTCACGTTTCACGTTTCACGCTTCACGCTTCACGTCTAATCCTTAATCCAGTTTTTTGACTTTTCACCCAAAACATAGCATAATTACTGGTAAGAGGACCGTTGAATAAAGTGTGACGGTCAGCTTAAAGGAGGCTCAAATGACCCAGGTGACCCTGCGCGCATACCAGGAAGAAATTGACCACCTGATTGACGAAGCTCGCTTCTTGGAGGCATTCGCCCACCTCCGCCATATTCTCAGTCAATATCCGCGTTACGCCGAAGCCTACTACCTGTTAGGCAAAACGATGTTGGAAGCGGATCTGCCTCAGCTGGCCGTAGATATGTTCCGGCGCGTCATCGTCGCCAACCCCGAACACCTGCTCGCCCGCGCCGGCCTGGGCGAAGCCCATATGCAGTTAGACAACCTCAACGCGGCGATCTGGAACCTGGAACGGACTTTTGAGCTCTCGCCCGGCGACCCCGACCTGGCAGAGGTGCTGCGGCGGCTCTACGGTCGCCGCGACGGCGCGGAGCCGGCCCACATTCCACTGACCCGCGCCGCCCTGGCCCGGCTCTACCTGCGCGCCAATCTCTACGGGCGTGCTGCCGACGAACTGCGGCCGCTGTTAGACAAAGAGCCGCAGCGGGTTGACCTGCAACTGGCGCTGGCCGAAGCCTACTGGCGCGACGGGCAAGTCGTGCAGGCCGCGGACGCCTGCCAAAGAGTATTGGACCAGCTACCGTACTGCCTGAAAGCGAACCTGCTCCTGGGCGATCTTTGGCTCACCAGCGGGCAGGAAGAAGGGGAACGCTATCTCAAGCGGGCCCAGGAGGTGGACCCCGAGGGAGTGCTCGCCCAAGAGATCCTCGGCCCCACCTCCTCAATGCCGGCCCAAGAGGTCACCCTGGAACGGCTGACGTACAAGCCAGAAGCGGTGGAGGGGGACCGGAGCGCCGAATGGTTCAAACGTCTGGAAGCTGCTTCGGCAACCGTCGGCATTTCCGAGGCGATTCCCGAAATGACCGCCGGTGAGATGCAGCTGGTAGACCTCACCGCCAGCCTGGAAACCCAGATTCAGATCCCCGACTGGCTCCGCGATCTGGGCGCCGGTGGAGAGGAGGCCGGGCTCGGCGGTTTTGACTGGATGGGCGTCGCCGTGACCGAGGCCGGTCCAGCCGAGGCCGGTGAGCGTGAAGCGGCCGTCCCCGATTGGCTGCGCGAATTTGAAGCCCAGGCCGGCGTGGCCGAAGGGGTCGCCCCACCCGAGGCTGCTGAGGCTCCCGATTGGTTGAGCGCCTTCCAGGCGGCGCCGGCCGCCCCGGCGGCCGAGGTCACTGAAGCTGTCCCGCCGGTTGAGGAAGGGGTCCCCGACTGGCTCCGTGAACTCCAACCCGAAGCGGCGGGCGAGGAAATCTCCACGCAGGAGCTCCCCGTGGCACCTGCCGAGGGCATCCCTGAGTGGCTGCGGGAGCTCCAACCGCCGGCGGCAGCTCCGGCAGCCGCAGTGCCGGCCGAAGCGGAAGGCCTCCCGGATTGGTTGCGCGGGCTCCAGCCCCCCGCCGCGGCCGGAGAGGCCGCCCCGGTCGTTGAAGGAGAAGCGTTCCCCACCTGGCTGGAGGAAGCCCCCTCCCCAACCCAGGCCGCCGAAGAAGAAATTCCGCCAGCAGAGCTGCCGGCCGTGGAAGAGGCCATTCCCGAATGGCTAAAGGCCATGCAGCCCTCGGCCGCCGTCACGGGAGGAATGGAAGAAGAGGAAGAAACGGCTACGCTGGAGCTGCCGGCCATGGAAGAGGCCATTCCCGAATGGTTACAGGCCATGCAGCCCCCGGCTGCCGTCACGGAGGAGGAAGAGGAAGAAACAGCTACGCTGGAGCTACCGGCCGCAGAAGAGGCCCTCCCTGACTGGCTGCAAGCCGCCCCACCCGCGGCCGTCGTCGAGGAAGCAGCGCCCGCGGCTCCAGCAGAAGAAGGCTTGCCCGATTGGCTGCGTGAATTCCAGCCGCCGGCCGAAGCGGCTCCGGCTGCCGAGCTGCCCCCCACTCCGGCCGGGGAAGGAGTACCCGAATGGCTACGCGAGCTTCAGCTGCCCCCCGAGGCCCCTGAAGCACCGACGCCAGAAGCCAAGGCAATGTTCGGCTGGCTCTCCTTCGGCGGGGAAACCACCGAAGTGGAAGCCCCACCCGCCGCCCCATCGCGGGCAGAATTAGCAGAGCCGGTAGAACTGGCAGAGCCGGCAGAGGAAGCACCGGCCCCCGTCCAGGAAGCAGCCACACCGGAAGCTTTCTTCGGCTGGATGGCTTTTGGCCCGGAGGTCACAGAGGTTGCAGCACCGGTGGCCGAGGTCCCGCCGCCGCCCGCACCGGTAGAAATAGCCGCGCCGCCGGTGGAGGTCCTGCCGCCCGCGCCCGTGGCCGAGGCTGCACCCGCTGCGCCGCCCCCGGCCGAAGAGGGGCTGCTCTCCGGGGATGACGCCCTGGCCTGGCTGGCCAGCCTTACCGTCGGCAAGGAGGAAGAACTCCGCGCCCAGGCCGAGGCCGAAGCCCAGGTCCGCGTCGCCGAGATCCTCGGCCGCAAGCCCGCCGAGGTCGCGCCGCCGCCTGCCCCGGCACCGGTGGCCGAAGTCCCGCCGCCGCCCGCGCCGGTAGAAATAGCCGCGC
>Ga0067045_1027945_pt1 | contig 49166 bp, 37 predicted proteins | sample TerdegcTABiofilm_FD_59184 | JGI IMG/M metagenome (GOLD analysis project Ga0067045, IMG submission 59184) | Combined Assembly of (Gp0054472, Gp0054536) Wastewater bioreactor microbial communities from Singapore -Terephthalate degrading...
TAAGCCTATCTTAAGAATCACTCCAACCACTACCAACGCGTAGGCACACGCCAACTTTTAGACAATGGTCTAACTATCGATAAATACATCGATTCCGCCTCGCCGCGTGCTTACACGTCCGAAATGCAGGCCAGAGGTCAATTCCGTTCATTAAACTGGGCGGACGGGTGCTTTTTCGGGTAAGCGATCTGGAGCAGCATCTGGAAAAGAACCTTGTCAAGGCCCGCAGCTAACACCTAAAAGATGAAGCCCGGTTGGCAGACCGGGCTTCAAAAACCACTAATTTTTTAATTAAATTTAGTAGAGGTAATTAATGATACACCAAGAAAAGAAGGACTGCAATAATTTTTCTCCTGAATCTGAATTTGGTGGGACAGAATTATTTGCCCCCTCCGCTTCAGACAAAGGAAGTGACCACCGTTCTAATATATGGGAGAAAGCCCGAGGTTATTGCAGCATGGGTTTTAACATACTCCCATTAAAGCCCAATTCAAAGGAACCAGCACTGCCTGCCTGGAAGCAATACCAGGATCGGAGACCGACCCTCAAAGAACTTGATAAATGGGAAAGTCAATACCCCAACGCCAACGTGGCGGTCATTTGTGGGGCCATCTCCGGGGTTGTGGTGCTGGACATCGACTCACAAGAAGGGATTGACTGGATACGCAAAAATAGACTTGAAGTGCCGGTTTCTCCCCGGGTGGAAAGCAGCCCCGGCAAGCTGCATATCTACTTCAAACACCCCGGTTTCCCGGTCAAAAATATGATCCGGAAAATACCTGGGATCGACATCAAGGGGGATGGTGGTTACGTAGTGGCGCCACCCTCAATACATCCGTCCGGCGCTACCTATAAATGGATTAGAGGCGCAAGCCCGGATGAATTACCGATTGCGGATTGCCCTGATTGGCTTCTTGAACTGATTAAGGACACCAAACAACCATCCGAGATAACCGAGGGCACGGTGAGGAAATCACGTGAAACACCCGATGAAATTATCTCTGAGGGCCATAGGAACGACACTTTAGCGTCTCTGGCTGGAGTCATGCGAAATCGTGGGATGTCGGAAGAGGCGATACTTGCAGCCTTGGTAGCCGAGAATGACCGCAGGTGTGATCCCCCACTGCCAGCAAAAGAGGTTGCTGCCATAGCTCGTTCCATAAGCCGCTACAAACCGGCACTCGGTAAACAGAGGGTTTTGCAGGCCAGGAGCGAAGCAGATTCATATCGAACAGAAATTTTGGTTGGTGGCCGTCAGTTGCGGGAAATCGTCGCTGATGCCATCTCCGCCCTGGATAAAAACAATGACCCTCCGACCATCTATATCCGTGCGGGGGTTCTAAGTCGGGTTAGGACCCATGAAGATGGCCGTCCTATCATCGAAATCCTAAACAACGATGGTCTGGCCAACTATCTGAGTTCGGCGGCTAATTTTTTCAGGGTAAATGAAAGGGGTGACAAAAAGGGGATTTTCCCGCCAAGAGATGTGGTTAAAGCCACCCTTGCCCACGGAGAGTGGCCTTTTCCAGCTCTACGGGGGATTGTAGAGGTTCCCACGTTAAGACCGGACGGCAGCGTCTTTCGGGAGCCGGGATATGATCCCTTAAGCCGACTGGTATACAAACCTATTCCAGGTTTTGTTGCTCCAGTTATACCTGATGAACCTACTGCAAAGGACGCTTTCAAAGCGGCTCAGTTCGTTCTGGGAGAATTGCTGTTTGACTTCCCCTTTGTCAACCAAGCTTCCCGAGCCAACGCTTTGGCTGGAGTCTTAACCCCCGTCATTAGGGGGTTCCTGGGTGATGCATCAGTTCCCCAGTTGCTGATCGATGCGGTGCACATGGGGGCAGGCAAAAGTCTTTTGACGGACTGTATCGCCATGATTGCCACTGGTCGACCAGCCAGCATGATCGGGGCGCCTACTTACGAGGAGGAGTGGGACAAAAAACTCACATCATGCCTGCTTTCCGGGACGCCGCTGATTGTCTTTGACAATATCTCGGGCACCCTGCGATCTGATCACCTGTCGAGAGCCATCACTGCGAAGATTTACTCCTCTCGCATTATGGGCCTCTCCAAGGAGGCGGAGATTCCAGTGATGGTAACCTGGATTGTCACCGGCAATAACGTGGCCTTGGGGGGCGACCTGCCCCGCAGATGTTACTGGGTTCGTCTCGATCCCAAAGTCTCTCGCCCCTGGGAAAGGTCAGGGTTTAAACACCCTGACTTACTGACATGGGTGGCGCAAAACCGGGGCGATTTGATTGCAGCGATTTTAACTATGGCCCGTGCCTGGATTGTAGCCAAAAAGCCAAGAGCAAATGTGCCGGTATTAGGTAGTTTTGGTGAGTGGGCCAAAACCATCGGTGGTATTCTGAATTATTCTGGGGTGCAGGGATTCTTGGAGAATCAAGAGGAACTGTATCAACAGGTGGATGAGGAAGGTCCCCAGTGGGAACAGTTTCTGACCGCCTGGCATGAACGGTTTGGCTCCGAGCCCATCACTGTAGCCGAACTCAAGTCGCACCAGAATCTCTGGTTAGTCGATTTCCTACCCAACTCACTAGCAGAAGAAGCCGATAGACTTGGCTCCGGAGCGGGGCTTGCCAGAAAACTGGGTAAGGCCCTGAAAAAGAGAGAGGGAACCCGCTACGGAAGCCTGGGTCTGCATCTTGTCCGGGTGCCTGAAGTGGACCCCAGATCAAAGGCGGCAGGTTGGAAAGTTGTGGTCGGGCAGCCAGCCGCATAAGTCTTAAAGCAACGGAATCTTAATGATTCCAAACTGTTGAAGGTGATTTAGCATAAGAGCATAAGTTGTTCTCCCTGGTTCAAAAAAAAAAGGATAAAAGTATATGGGGGGGATACATATGCGACTTATGCTCTTATGCGGTCCCTTCTTGCTTTGGAGCTCATGATCTTGTTCCCCACCCTGGCCGAATGCAGCCCAATTTGGCTGCAGGAAAAAGCGCTTGCCATGCCTGATATTCATATTCCTTGCCTTAATCGGAAAGATTGTGGAGGGACGATGAACAGTATAGATCAACATACAAACAGCAATGCGAAAGGCATTGAGGGTGGCAACGACCTACAGCCGTTGCTGGATACTCCTTCGTCATCTGGCAAGAAACAGCAAAACAGCAAGGCCAAGCCCCGTGGCCGCCCCTGGCCAAAGGGTGTCTCGGGTAATCCGGCAGGAAGGCCCCGGGGAGTAAAAAATATTTTTTCTCAGATGGTCTTGGCGGCGGCCAATGCCAACCCTGCAACAGAGAGGGACAGTAACAGCCTTGATCCTAACTACCCGGCTCTTGAACGAGGAATTTATTATTTCCAACGAGGGCGAAAATTCTTTATCGACACCAAAAAAGCTGTGCCGGGGCCAGTCCCAATCCCGCCGGAGCTTTTTGACCGGCGGCGGCAGAGATGGGGCTATGAACTAATTTTCAAGGGGCGGCAGTGTTTGTTTAGCTTTGACGGATGGTTATACGATCGGGAGACATTGAAAATAATAATCTGAATAGCTGTATGTGCCAACATGGCCATCAGATTTAAAGAGTATTGATAATTTCTGACATCACGAAGAGGGCTTGTTCGACATCATTTTTCTTTATTGGGTTATCTCCATCGTAATCAGCCTTATTCCGCAATCTCCTGAGCTCGTCGAGCTTTACCCCAATATCTTTGTATTTTTTTTCCAAAGAATCCTTGTAATGCCGTATTACTTTTTGGTGTGTGCCTAAATCTGCATTTGATCTCGGCCTATAATCCTTTAAACGGGCTTCATTTCGGCAATGGCAGAAAACCCCATAATAAGCCCGGCTGACAGCTGACCGGTAACATGCCTCTTGGTAACCACTGAAGGGGCTTGCAAAAAGATGGTTGGCAAGTTCGGTGTAATGGAGCCAAGAAAAACTCATCTGGTCTCCGTAGTAATATTTAATAATCCTTGGGTCTTGTCGATGACATCTAAAAACCATGCATCTATCAGGTTGTTAAACCGCCTCCGGGCCTCAGGGACAGGAAAATCTGTTTTGATAACGATAAACAACTCTTCAAAGCCTTCTTCCGAGTCCGTAAACAACTCCAGGACTTTCTTTGCACCCACACCGAACAAGCTGTCAATTTTTCCGATTGCCTCCAACAGAATATCTATAAGGAAAGGATTGTCAAACAGAAAAACTTTGATAGTTGCGGGGTCAATAAATTCATAATTCTGCTTCAAATACTCAATGATCTCATCTCTTTTAACATTTTTTACAATGATGGAAGGCTCATCTCTCCAGTCGTATAAAGGTAATAAAGATTTTAATAGACCGGTGACGGAGGTCATCGGGCTGAAATAATCAATAAAACTTCCATTATATGGTTCAGTTTGAGCCTGCACCATTGTTTAACCCCAGCATTTTTTTACACTTATCCGTGAAACAGGAATTAAAGGCATCGTTAAGCCTTTTATGTGCCTCTTCCAGCCAATCTCCTATGTCTTCCAAAGAAACTTGATCCGGCGACACTAACCCATAATCAAGATCAAAAATGAAGCTGAGCGAAGTTGGTTTTTCGGGCCTAATAGTAGCAAGGGTCAGGAGCAGACGATCCCGGCCCTCAGCATAAGGAAATTCCACTCGAATCTGAAACGGCCCGTGCACTTGGGGTAATTCAGCGGGAATATGTGGATAAATTCGGAAATAATGGCTCAGTTCAATCGTTTCGGTCTCCAGGATTATTTTGTTGATGTACCTCAAGCCAACCCGCCGAAAACCCTTGGGTTTGGCAATCTCAATATATTTCCCTAAGGTAGTGTCAATCAGTTGGCGGAAAATATCCCACTTGGGATATGGGGCCAAGACATTGACCACCAAAAGATCAGGGCCGAGCTGCACCAGGGCTGAATCGTCGTCTCGATGGAACTCCATGCGCTGCGACAGTTCAACTTTCTGCTCTAAAATCCCTTTTTGGGGTTGTAGTGCTATCCCGACGCCCATCTGCTGTTTTTTTATGGGAAAATCGCCTTTGATCTGCTCATAAAACATCCCCGGAATAGTCAGGTCCCATGGCTGCCCAGGAATAAATTGGAATTCACACAGAGACTCTACAATGGGGTAACGTTTATCCATGAAAAAGCCGCATAGGTTCTTGATTATTAGGTTTTTGACAGATTTTGACACATAAGATACAAGGTTCAGACAGGGATGTAAACAGAATTAGCCATAAAATCCATTTGGGGAATGCCAGGAATCAAATCCTCCCGAATTTCAGGGGCAGTAAGCCCAATTTTCATTATCTTCCAGTGCTGCCGTTGAATGTATTTAACTTTTTGCCAATCAACAATCCAGAACAGCCTCCCGAAAGCGATTGAAACCCGGAAACGGTAGGCGATTTTCTCTAGGTCCGCAACAGCGGCAATTTGCCTTGCTCTTTCAGGGGTGTAATCTACATTAGCTGTCGAAAGGATACGGATCAAGCGTTCCTTGGGATTTTGAATATCCTCAAGATTGCCCTGAACAGGGGGAACAGGCTGTCCGACAACATTACTTATAGCTTGTTCATCGGCGAGGAGCCAAGTTTCAATAGTCACTTTGATTACACAAAATATTTTTTGAAAGGGATATTCTCGGCCTGCAAGGAGTTTTTGTAATGCTTCAACAACCGTCTTAATGCACTCCTGATCCTGATCTCTGATGATTAACACCTTATCGGTATTTTCATAACGGAAATATTCCAGCCAGCCCGGCAATTTTTTTCTTAATTTTGTTTTTCCCCCCACGGGAAGAATTATCGGTTCTTCGGATTGAATTCTGGAAACTAGCGCTCGTATAATTTTCTCGTCATAGGGACCTTCCACGATTATTCCAAGCACAGATATTACCTCTCCCCCAAGGCGCCCGAATACCATAGGTCGCTCAGACCTAATTCTCCTTCCTCCAAAAGTTTCCGGAGATGGGCTTTATCCCGAGGCCGAAAACAAATGGTTTCACCTTTTTCCTTATGCACGGCCAGGAGGTCGTCAATATCCAGCCTATCTACAAGATATGGCGAATGGGTGGTGAAAATTAATTGCGCTGCATGAGAACCGAGTTCTTGTTGTCGTTGCTTGAGCAACTCCATTAAAACTTCAAGTATATGAGGATGCAGGTGGTTTTCAGGTTCTTCGACGCAATACAGCGGTGAGCCGAGTTTCCTTGGAGCAAAAATGAGCGATAACAGGGATAATAATTGCAGAGCACCGTCGGAAATTTTCCAAAGGTTTACAGGCCGTTTGAGATATTTCTCTTGCAGTTGGATAAAGGTTGTCCCTACCTGGGTAGGAGGAGTTAATACTCCCGTTATTTCCGGAAAATTATCAATAACCGCTTGCTCCAAACGTCTGTATTCTTCCCTGTAGCCCGTCTGTAACGTCAGCAGCCAGGCCGAGAGATTGTCGCCGAGTTCATTCAAAAAAAATTGCTCACTGATGGCGTTGGCCTGCCGCATGGCAAAGGGAATCAACCGATAAAATCGCCAAAGGGTAACATAGTTTTTGATGTTCATGCCTTCCCAGCCGGGGACGGCGTATTCCAAGAAGGATTTCAGGGACATTTCTTTCTGTTCAAAGGCGATGGTTCCATCCGGGTGAAAACCTTGTCCACGACCTCCCATAAATGAAGCCAGAGTATAACTGCTCTTGTTGGATTTAGAGTCATATCGCTTCAGGCTCTCCCTTTCAATGGAAAAAACCCCTGTCCCGGTTTTGGCACTTCCGGTTAAAACCAATTCATATTGATATGTCCTGGGTGGCTCCTCTGCACCCACTGGGACCTGACATTCAATGAAAAAGCTCATCTCTCCGTCATCCAGACCCTTCCAGAGAACTTCTGCGAACCCACCTCGCTCATTCACTGCCGCCGAGAGACCGGAGGAAGCAATTTTATTAATAAATCTAAACACCTCGATAACATTGCTTTTTCCAGCATTATTGGGACCGACAAACACATTCTTGAGACCCAACTCAATATGAACGTCCCTGAGGCTCAGGTAGTTTTTAATGCTTAATGTCTTAATCATGTCGGTTTTACCTCGTCAGGTCTGACATCAATCTTTCGTCGATACTATAGGCTCAGGTTTTGCTCCTGGGAATGAAAAAAGCCGTCTCATAGGTTTAAATCTTGTGCGCCACCCGTGGGTCCCCCGGGGGCGGGTCCAGGATGGTCTGGTAGGGTTGGCCGGTGGCCTGGGCCTGGGCCATGGCGTCGTAGCACTCCAGGATGACCCGCTTGGTGCGGTATTCGCCGTAGCGCTGCTCGTCCTTGCGCTTGACAATGGGAAAGGTCTCCAGGATATAGTCGGCGTCTTCCCGATTAATGCCGTAAAGGTGGAAATAGAGGGCGTCCAGTTCGCAGCGGATGAGAAAACGGCGTTCTTCGTCCCATCGGAAGGGCGGTCCGGTATAGCCCAGGTCCTGGGCAAAGAGGGCCAGGTCATGGGCTGTGTAGGTGAGCTCCAGGATGCGAGGGGTGAGCAAATCTTTGAGGGACGCCCCTGACAGCCAGGCAAAGGCCGCAGTATAGGCCGACGGCGGGAGAACGGGGAGTTGTTTGAAGATAAAAAAGTTTAAATGGGTGCCCCCGACATTTTGTCGGGCAATGTAATCATAACATGCTGATGATAGGTTGATAACGAGACCCGCAACCCAAAAAGCTTGATTGTCTCCAATTAAAATTATTGGAAAGTTATTCCCCACCCCCACCAACGGCACCACCCCGGCAATCACCGTGCGCTCGTTGGTGGTGTTGGTAATATCCCGCCAGCCCAGGAGCCAGGGCCGGTCCCATTTGCCGGCCAGGCGGGCCTGGACTTCGCTCGCCGGCACCCAGTAGCGGGGCAGGATGACCCGGTCGGGGTCATTTTTCTCGGCGGCGGTCAGGTCCCGGGTCTCACCGTTGTCATAGGTAGCCCAGCGGTGGTCGTAGTGGTGGATGAGTTTGGCTTCATACAGCGGCAGGCAGCGGACCTCCCCCCGATGGAAGATATTCCCCCGCAGTTCCCAGCCTTCACCCTCCAGGTCTTCCCGGGTGCGGAAGAGGTGGGAGTCGTTGGCCATGTGGAACATGGTGGCAAACTTAATCCCCCAGGGATTCCCCGCCTCTTCTTTGCTCTCGTCTATGAGCACCGGCACCCGGCGGTAGATGGCCTTGGTGATGTCGGCATCCCGCTTGCTCCGAAAGATCGGGCAGGTGCGAGTATTGGGGTTGAGGAGGGCGATGTCTGCCGCCGATAAGGTAAAATGGCGCTCCTCTTCCCGCAGCTGCTCGGGGTTGGTGAGGAAAAAGGCGAAGTCGGCCCCCGCCGGAGCGGCCCCGGCCCCGCCCAGGGTGAGGAGGCTGAATTTCATCCGGGAATCCACGTCCGGGAAGAGTTTTTCCCGGTTCTCAAAGTCATAGAGGCTTACCAGGGCCTGCTGTGCCGTCAGGTCGGCGAAAAAGTGTTTGTTGCTGTCGTCCGTGGCAATACCGGAGGGGACGATGATCCCGGCCCGGCCCTTGGACGAGACAAGCTGACGGACCAGACCGGCGAAGATCTGATAGGTGTTGAGGTCCCCCACGGCGGAGAGGGGGTAGCGCCCCGAGTCCCGCAGGAAATGGCTGTCGCCTTCGGCAGCCCGTTTGGCGGCCTGAAACTCGGCCCACAAGGGGGGGTTGCTCTCGAGCAGGGCGGCGATGAGTTGCTTGCGGGCGGCAGCGTTGGGGGCCTGGGCGATCTCCGGGTCTCGGGCGGCAAAGAACTCCTTCTCCTGGAGCTTGATCCGTTCCCAGGGCGGGTTGCCCAAGACCACATCAAAGCCGCCGCTCCAACCGGTCTCCGGGTTGTCCGGCTTCTCTCCCGGCCCCGGCAGGCGAAAGACCTCGGGAAAGGCCAGGTGCCAGTGGCAGAAGCGGTGCTCCGCGGCCAGGCGCCGGATTTCCTCCCCCATCCAGGGCGGCAGGTCGTGGGGGTTCTTCTCCAGGCGACGGAACCGGTCTTCGGTTATGGGGTAGGGAAACTCTGCCGTCTTTTTCCAGACAAAGGCGGCACACCAGGCGTCAGCCCAGAGGTGATTATACAGATAGCCGCTGGCATTGATCAATTCGGCATAGCGGGCCTGCTTGGCCTGCACCTGCTCAATGGTATCTTCACCGGCGGCTTCCAGTTGCCTCAGGGCGGCGGCCAGGTCCCCCAGCCGTTCCCAGGGTTCGGCGGGAAAAGCCAATTTCTGTTGCTTCCGAGCCTGGCGCTCCGCTTTATTGCTTTTCCTGGCCTTGCTGCAATACTCTTTGTCATCACCTGCAATGGGTTTGAAGGCTTCATCGGGGATACCCCGGACCAGCAGGGCGGGCGTCGCTCCCAGGAGGCTGTTGCCGCATTTGATCCGGTGGTCCAGGAAACCCAGGGGGCGGCCGGGGTCCAGGGTCTCCAGCCACAGGGCCACCTTGCAGAGCTCCACGGCCAGGGGATTGATATCAACCCCATAGATGCAGTGGCTTACCACCTCCCGCAAGGCCCGGCGGCGTTCGGCGGGGCCAGGCTCCATCTCGCCGGTGCGCAGCATCGCCAGGCGTTTCCCCAGGCGATGGGCGGCGGCAATGAGAAAGTGGCCGGAACCGCAGGCCGGGTCCACGATTTTGAGACCGAGCAGCGCTTTTTCCGGATCGGGCTGTTTCAGGGCTTGGACCAGGACCGGCTCCAAGGCCGAATCCAGGAGGCAATGGATCAAGGATGACGGGGTGTAATAGGAGCCGGTGGTCTTGCGCTCGGAACCGGAGGCGCTCCCCAACTCAAAGGTGCGGGCGCTGACATTGACCTGGGGGTGGAGTTCCAACAAGCTCTCGTATACGCTCCCCAGTTCTTCGGTGCCCAGATTGCGGTAGTCGATGGGACGCAGCAGCCGCTTATCTTCGGTAAAGGACAGGTGCCGCAGGGCGCTCAGAAAGACTCGGTTGCTCAGCTCACACTCATTCAAGGCGGCCAAGGATTCCGGGGCGAAAAGAAAACCTCCCAGCGGTGCCAACCCCAGGGCGGGTTCGCCCTGGGCCAGGCAGCGGCAGGTGACGCCAAAGGCCCGCCAGAGATCAGTGTGCCGGGTGCCCCGGTGTCGCTGGGCCAGGCGGCGCAGCCGGGAAAGGGAGTAAAACTCTTTATAGCGCCGCCGGGCGGTCGAGTCAGCCTCAGGCTGCAGCAGCAGGTCCCGGTCTTCCGCCACCAGGAGAAAGATGAGGCGGTAGATCAGGCGGAGAAGCTGCTCATAGAGATCCGCCGGGGTGAGGTCCCCGGATTGCAGGCGGTCCCGCAGGGTGGTATTGGCCGGATGTTCCAGGAACCCCTGTCCCAGGGTTTTAATGGCCGCTTCGACGCCCTGCCGGAGCTGGTCCAAAGCCCGGGTTCCCCGGCGCTGGGCTTCCTGGCTCCACTTTTCCAGCCAGCAGTGCTCAGGTTTTTCAGCCTCCAGGCGGGATTGGTGCAGGAGAAGAAAGAGGAGGACAAAATCCGGAAAGACTTCGCCACTCATCATGGCTTCCAGATCGAACTCCACGAAGGCCTGGCGGGTAAGACTGGCATTATCCCGCAGCAGGCGCAACTTTAGACCGTTGCTGACCACCCCCCAGAGATGGTGATCCGAGCGGTTGAGAAATTCCTGCACCAGGCTGTGGGGACTGAGGCGGGCGGCCCCGGCCACGCCCGGCGCCCGGCTGTCGAGCCCATGGCGAAAGCTGACCAGGTGGATGGGGGTATGCTGCCAACTGTGGCTGATGGCGTAGACCTTGCCGTCGATTTCCTGGGCCTTGCTGGTGAGCAGGCGACCGTAACCTAATTCCTGGAACAGGATGAGGAGCCAGCGCTCCCGGGTGAGGGTGGTGCCGATGTCGGATTCGGGCAGCGCTGCCGCCGCCGTTTGAAATGAGGCCCAGGCCCCCACCAGGCGGTTCCAGGCCCGGTTGATGACCTCCCCCAACTTTTCATTGGGGGCCAGATGATAGGACTCCGGGGAGAGTCCTTCCAGTTCATTATCGCCTTCGGCCAACCGCTGCAGCAGGTCAACCGGCAGCAGGCCGCCTTCGGTCTTGAGGGTGATAAAGATGTCACGATGGGAACGGCGCATGGTTTCTCAGGAACGGTAGGCCTTGCCCCGGGGAGCAACGGACAGAATCTGGATTACTTTTTCACTCTCTCTAACCGTGTAGATAATCCGCCAGTCGCCCACCCGGGAGGAACGCAGCCCGGTTTTGGTCTTTAAGGGTTTGGAGAGGCGCAGATCAAAGGGATACAACTGCAGGTCCCGGAGACGCTCCCGGATACGGTCTGCTGTTTGCCGGTCAAGCCGGTCCAGCACCCGAGCTGCTTCTTTGTGCATGCTCAGGTGATAGGTCACAAACCCCGCTCCTTCTCATAGTCTTCCAGGGAAATAAACTGGCTTGTATCGCCCTGACGAATGGCTTCCAGCCCGGCCTCCACCATAGCCGATTCCTCCGGGGTCAAGGCTTCATCATCATACTGCTCTTGCAGATACAGGATGTCCACCAAGCGCTGCAGCAGGTCTTTATTGGGACCTTGCGAGATAACTTCTATTTTCGCCAGTAATTCTCTATCCAGGACGGCAGCCATGACAGGTTCCTCCCAAATCGGTTGTGAGGATATTTTATCCCACCGGCAGGTAAATATAAATCCCTAGAACATCCGGCGGCAGATGCGGCTCCACCCGATGGCGCACCTGCTTCAGCCGGGCAGCGGTGCGCACCCGGCAATGAGCCGCAAGTAGTTCTTCACCCCTCTTGACCGCCGCAGCTTCCAGGTGAGGTTGCAAAGATGGCATCCCGGCAATGACCTTGGCCACAAATTGGGAAGCCTGATCGGGGTTGATATTGGCATCCGGCTGACAGGCCAGCAGGGGGCTCAGGGCCTCTGCCGGCAGCCACTGGGCCTTTTCCGGCGCTCCGGTAAAACCCAGGAGCTGACAATCTTCCGCCAGCAGTTGCCTCTCCACTCCGGCTTTAGTGGTAATAAGGTGATACCGATACCGCATCAGGAGCAGGGTGGTGCGTCTCTCCACCTGACGGGTGCGAATTACCCCGCAGCGTCGGGCGGTTCCTTCCAAGTGAGGGTCCAAGGCCGAGCTTATGACATAATTGGCCAGGGCCTCCACCAGGGGATGAGTCCGGTGTAAGTAAATGGTCTTATCACTCACGGGCAGCTCAAAGCGGACATCAAGAGCATCGGCCTGTCCTAAGGCTTCCTGAAGCGGTCGGGGAATCTCCTTGAGGTCAAAATGATAGCCTCGTTTACCTACAGAGACGGTGGCGCCATAGGTTTTCAGAGCTTCCTGAAAAAAGTTCGCCACGTCCACGCCGGAACCCACGGCAGCCCGAGCTGCCTCCAGTTCCCGGGCCACTTCGGCCACCTTAATAGTTTCCTGGGCAAACATGGTCTTCGAACGTTTTTCCCGTTCGCTGGCCTGATCCCACCGGGCATGGAGTTCGTCTTTTTTAACTTCATCCAGAAAATCAAGGGAGAGCTGGGTGCTGCCGGATTGTTCTTTCAGGAGCAGACCTTCAAAAATAGCCTCCACCACCTGGTGAGCGGCCACGGGCACCGGCACGGAAATGCCCAAGGAACTGCGGATTTTCTTGTGTTTGCGCAGCAGCACGTCCAAGACAATGCCGTCGATTTGATTATCCAGGCCGTAGTAGGTCAGGACTCTGACCTTTTCCCGGGGCTGGCCGAAACGGTCTACCCGGCCCTCCCGTTGCTCGTGGCGGGTAGGATTCCAACTCAGGTCATAGTGCATGACAGCGTCAAAATGATCCTGGAGATTGATACCTTCGCTCAGGCAATCAGTGCAGACCAGCACCCGCTTCGGGCTCTCCCCCAGGGCCAGCACCCGCTCTTCCCGTTCGGCCGGGGGCAGATTGCCGGTAACGACCCCCACTTCCACATCATTGGGCAAGGCTTGGCGCAAGGCTTGGCCGACATACTCGGCGGTGGGGATAAAGCGGCAGAAGATAATGGGGTGAAAACCGTCCTTGAGAAAATCCTTAATCAGTAGGAGCGCCTTTTGCAATTTGCTGTCTTTGGCCCCCTGGAGGGCTTCGGCCTCCCGGGCTAACTGCAGCAGATAGCGGCGCTGCCGATCTTCCTGAACCTGGCTGCCCTCATAATCAGAACCGGGGATACCATCGACGCTGTCACCGACCTCATCCAGGTCCAGATCAAGGATCGTCCGTTGGCCGATTTCATCAGCGGCGTCAACTGAGTCGGTGTCGGCCACATTGGACCGATTCCGCAACGTCGCCGCTGCTGCCGCCGGGCTGCTGGCCAGGGAGCGCAAGAGGGCCAGCATGGACCACCAGCGCACCCGCTGCCGGTGTTCGCCGCCTTCCTTGGTGGTGACTGTCTGCCGGGCGTATTTCAGCACCCGATCAAAGAGTTTTTTATATTCCGAACCCTCCCCCAGCACATAGGTTTCTTCCGCTTCCTCCCGGAGCGGGAAAGGGGTTTCCGATTGTAGATAGTGGCGAATATCACCCCGGCGGCGTTGCACCAGATGGGCGGCCAGGCGTCGCCGGTGGGGTTCGTTCTGCGGCCCGCCTAAGTCTTCCGGGAGGTTGGCAAAAGAGGGATCAAGCAAGGAAAGGAGGGAGCGGAAGGCTTCCTCTTTGCCGCTATGGGGGGTAGCCGTCACCAGGATGAGGTGGCGGTCAGGGTCTTTGGCCAGCCCCTGGAGCAGATGATGCCGTTGCTGACGGCTGCGGCTTTGGGCATCGGCTTGGGCGCAGGTATGGGCCTCATCCACGATGACCAGCTCCGGGCAGGTCCGTAAAAACTCATCCCGGCGGCGGTCAGACTTGATATAATCCAAGGAGACAATAGTATAAGGATAGACCTCGAACAGTGATTGCCCCATACCGCAGAGGCGTTCCAGTCGGCTGATGGTACTGGGTAGGACCAACTCGGCGGCAAGATGAAATTTTTCTGCCAATTCTGCCTGCCACTGCTCCGCCAAGTGTGGTGGGCAGAGGACAGTGAGGCGAGTGACTTCGCCCCGATCCAGGAGTTCCCGGACCACCAGACCTGCTTCAATGGTCTTACCTATGCCCACGTCATCGGCAATCAACAGCCGCACCGGATCGAGTTTCAGGGCCATGAGCAGTGGGACCAATTGATAGGGCCGGGGTTCCACGGCAATCTTGGCAAAGGCCCGGAAGGGACCGGCGCTGGAACGGAACCCCAGACGGATGGCATCCCGGAGCAGGCGGCAGGAACGAAAATCACCGATGTCATTAGGATCGGGAAGAGCAAAAGCAGCAGGGGTTACCGGCTCCAGGGGAAGATAAATTCCGGTTACTTCGTCTTCAGTCCCCCCCAGAGGTCGGAGTAGGAGCATATCTGTCTGCGACTCAGGCAGCACCACCCATTCCCGGCCACGGGCTTGCACTAAGGAGCCGACTGCAAAAGTATCTACGGTTTCCACGTCTTAAACCTCAGATTTTTTTCACCACTCCGAAGATATGGGGAAACTTGGCAACTTTGCTTTCCCAGTCATCCTGATGACGGAAGCGGATTACCGTATATCCCAAATCTTCCAGACAATCCGTCTGTTCCGCATCTCTTTTTTGCCGCTCGGGGTAATCATGCGGGGGGCCATCCACATAAATGACCGCTAAATGTTCATCGTAAATAAAATCCGGCCGAGTCTTGCAGTTATCCATAAAATGCTGGGCTTTGGAAGGCAGGTGCAGCTGCCGCTCTTCCAGAAAATCGAGCCAGTTTCTCTCCAGGTCGGAACCGGCGTGGTCCATAAGTTTCTTGAGGTGCTCTGATCGGGGCACCCCCACCGGAGACACGGAGGTGCGTGCTTGGCTGAGTTGATACAGAAAATCTTTAATGGTCTGCCGGTCCAGGAGCTGATGGTCTCGCTGATTGCCATAGTTTAATAAACAATCATAACAGGCGGCTTCACAGTCTTCTCGGGCACGGGGACCACGACGTTTATCTTCCCCGGTTATGGGATCGAAGTGGCAGATGTCAAGAGCCACCTTGGCAACCTCAGCAAAGGCTGTGGGATTGGCGACCAGTTGGCGCAAAACGCCTGCCCCACCTTCAGCTGCCTCGTAAAAAAGAATCATCTGCCGTTCGTCCTGGTTCGGCAGAGGTTCGGCAGCCAACTCATTGTCCTCCAATTGAAAGTAAGCCTGAATTGCCTGTTTTAACACCGATTGGAGGGAAGCCATTTGATTCTTGTCCAGGACCGGTATCGGCTTGAGTATCAGACAGTTGCGATGGTCTTCGACATAGGGGACCACTCTGACAGTTTTGGCACTCATGGGATCAGGATCATCTTCCTCGGCCGTGAGCAGATCGTTTTTAGCCCAATACCCTCTTTCAGTGTCCAACACAAAGCCGAGTTGATCTTTATTCTGCCTGCGGCTCCAACCCAGATTGATACGCCAAAGAGTGGCGCCGTTACCGTAAGATAAGGTTACTAAGGGATTTGAGTCAGGATAATAGACAGTGGCTGTCTGAAGCGATAATTTACCCTTGTGTAAAGTGAAACGCACGCCGGTTTTTATCTCATACCCAAGGCGGAGACGCTCTTCTTCGTCACAATTGATCCGATCCTTCCGTCTGGTAGCTACGTTTTGCAGCCGGAAAAGCTGACGTATGGGGTGGTCAAGTAATTGCTGGCATTGCTCGCAATTATCGAGCCCTTGACCGCCATAGAGAATCGGGTGTAAATAGCCGCACTTCGGGCAAAGTTTGGCGGCAGTAGTGAGCACCTCGTCTTCGCCTACAGGCATAATAACCTTGTGGATGAGAAATCGGGAGCCTTCATGATAAATGATGCCTCGGGGGCCGAACTCGGAAATAGCCAGGAAACGGGGTCTGGAAAGAAATTCATCCTTGCGGTTGCGTTGACCGGGGATGTAGGCTGATAACGGGAGACGAGGGAAATTATAACCCGGTAAAAAACCTTCACTGGCAAAATAACGGTAACTATAAAAGTCAGACTGCATGATGTTTTTAGTTTCCAGCAAAAGGTCCATTTGGGCTTCAGCTTCCCGGCGCAACCGCTTGGCCTGTTTTTTATTCTCAGCGCTCGCAGAAGCATCACCGATGATTTTATTTTGGACCTCCCGCTGTTTGGCTGCGGCTCTATAAAGGGACCGCCAGCGGTCGCAGGCCTGATCAAAGGCCAGCCCCACCTGGTTTAAGGTTTCATCCAACCATCCTGCACTATACCAATCAGCCGATTGTAACTCCTCTGTAAGGGTCGAAAATATAGCCTGACAGTGTTTGAACGTTCTCTGCTTCGCCTTGGCATCGTTGATGGCATCTTTGACATGTTTTTGAAGTTCAAGGGTGGGATTGTCGCCGCTCACGTCCAGAATATCCCGCAAAGAACTTCCCAGAGATAGGCCGGTGGCCGCCAGCCAAACCGCATGAATATGGGATTTGATGAGGTCCTCATTCGCCAGTTCTAATCTCGGTGGTGTCACCGAGCCAGACACCATCTGCTCCGGGCGTTTAAAAAAATATTGGTCATGCGGGCTGCCGGTGGTGCAATAGGAATAAACCAAAGCTGGCTGCCCGCTCCTTCCTGCCCGGCCGCTTCTCTGGGCATAATTTGCCGGAGTCGGAGGAATATTGCGCATATTGACGATATTGAGGGTGGCAATGTCAATGCCCAATTCCATGGTGGGAGAACAGTAGAGAATAGGGAGTTTGCCAGCCCGGAAGGCTTTTTCCCGCTCAATCCGTTTCTCATAGTCCACCTGAGCAGTATGTTCGTGGGCTTCGAGACCTTTGCTCTCTAGGGCGACGTGTTGATAAAAATCTTTGAAAAAGGGATTTGTCCGTCCACCCGTTTCCGGGGCACGGGGGACCCTGATAATATCATGGAAGGGCTGCGTCCCGGCACCAGCTTGCCAGAGAAAGGCAGCGGCTGGAATTTGATAGCCTGGCACTTCATCTTCGTTGTTTGCAGGCAATTCTTCCACCAGACCAGCTATTTTTAACATTCTCAATAACTGCATAATAATCTCACTGGTCTCGGCAACGCTTATTTTTTTTTGGTAATCAGGAAAGGTGGAGGCACGCCGGAGAAATTGCCCAAAGCCGCTCCGGGGAGAAATAAACCGGTGTCCCCCGTAGTCCTTTGGCCGCTGGGACCTGGGAAAGATGACCGTAGCTTCCATGAGCCGTTCATTTTCATCAATGGCCCAGGGGGCAATGAGATGTTGGTCGCTCTGGTGCCGGATGCTTTCCTGGAACGTGGCGTCAAGATAGTTTACCCTGATAGCCAATTCCCGCCTCATGAGATCCAACAGCACCCGACACACTTTTGCTCTGGTTTCCGGGGAAGCGGTTAGCAGAGCTTCATGCACATTCTGCCATTCTTCCGAGGCTTCGCAGAGCTCGGTGAGGGAAAGATAAGCTATTTCCAATAACCCGCACTGTTCCAAGTTAGGGGAAGTAACCCGCCAGCCCCGGCGTAGATCATGGTAGAGACGATAGCCGATGACGTTTTTTAAGGCCTTTTCGGTATTTTTTAGGGATGCGAATTTAACTTCCGGGTCTCTGGCAAAGTAATGCAGCGGCAGGTCAAGGGCAGCAAAAACTTCCTGGGTTAATTCATCATGCCTTATCCCTTTGGCCCCCGCTTTTTTTACAGCTCTATAAAGAGCTGACCGGAGTAAGCCTATTTCGATGAAGTCGTTAAAATGCCCGGCTTGGAGAGAGGCATCCTGGCGGTTGTCAGTGAAGCTGAGCAGCTTCCGGGAGGATTCCGGAATGGCATCTTCCTGCCGCAAGCGGCGGATAGCCGCCAGACTCAGGATCGTCGTCGCAGTGCTACGTCCTTCAGTTCCCAAAGAGGTCAGCTTGCCAATATCTGAGGCCTGCCTCATGCCATAGGAAACACCACAATTTAAGCAGAACCGGAAGGGGGCCTTGAGGAAATGGAATGTGGCACCATCGGGGGTTTGCTGGCCATCAGGTGCCAGTCGAACCAGTTCTGGCAGCAATGGTCTCCGGTTATCCCGGAGACGAAAGTTGCCCGATTCTTCAATTATCCAATCTTCAGGGAGGCGCTCTAAAACTTCAATTTCATCTTCGGGCCAAGGTTTACCTGAATTTCTGAACAGGAATCCAGCCTCTCCCTCTTCGTCGCTAAAACGATCCGCCAACTCCCGAGGGATGAAGATCACTCTGTTTGTCTCCTTGTCCTGGACTTTTCGGACACAATAGTATTCCTGCCCGCATTCCCGGCAAAAAACCATGGGGAGCAAAGTCCGGGAGCGATCACCAGGGACAAACTGTTGACCATATAAAGTAATATAGCGCTTCTCTTCTGGTTCCGGCGAACAATAGGCATAGTCGCCCCGGCTGATAAATTGATGCAATCGAAAGGCAAAGACGGGAAAACCAGTTGAGGGGTCCAAGCAATGGTAACCAGCCAGTAAACCTTCCTGAATCACCTCGGTGCAGCGTGACACTGGAACCCTGATCAAAGAGCTAAGTTCCAGGGCAGCTCCTTCTTCGCCGGTAAGACAACGAGGTTTGGTTCGGATGAGACGTCCTGACAGTTTTTCGGTAGTCACCCCGAAGGTGTTTTCTATCCAGATCGATAAGGGATCATTAACAAATTTTTCATATTCCCGTGGCGGGGTAACATTAGGGTCTATGACTCGTTCTTTTAAACTTTTTAAGAAGTCAGGGTTTGAGAGGTCTCTGTCCGGCGTCACCTTTCGCAAAGACTCTCCGATGACCAAATCGGGCTGGACTTCTGTTCCGAATAGCTTGCCCGCCACAGCAGCAATTTCCTGCTGCTGTTCTTCGTAAGTGCCAGGTCCTGCCAAAGTGGCTGAAGTGCCAATACATTGCAAGTTCTCAGCATTGCAGGCATTTCTTAATCTCCGCACCAGGAGGGCCACATCTGCCCCCTGTCGCCCCCGATAGGTGTGCAGTTCATCCAGGACTAAGAATTGTAAACCCTGAGAGGCTTTGACCAGTTCTTGGTCATAAGGGCGGGTGAGGATCAATTCCAACATCATATAATTGGTAAGAATAATATCAGGCGGGTTAGTAAGTATTCCCTGCTTTACCTCATCGCTTTCCTGGCCGGTATATTTAGCAAAGCGGACCGGAGCACAATCTGGAGGGTAGCCATGGCAAAGGAATTTAACCAGCTCATCATGTTGGCTGTTGCACAAAGCATTCATGGGATAAATGATGATGGCCTGAATGCCTTTTTGAGAACCCCGCCGCAAGACATGATCCACAATAGGAACGATGTAGGCCAGACTTTTCCCAGAACCGGTGCCGGTGGTCAGGACGTAATCTTTCCCTGTCTTTGCGGCTCTGAGGGCATCGGCTTGATGCTTATGCAGCCGCAGGGGGTTGCCTTCCCCCTCCGAGTCCGATTTGATGCGGAAAATCCGTCGACACTCATCATGCAAAAGGCCTTTATCAACTAACTCATCGATCCATTCACCCGGTTCAAAAGCTGGATTCAATTGAATAAAGGGATCAGGCCAAAGCAGGCCTTTTTCAAGATTATCCTCGACTTGCTGCCGGATACGTTCATCTTGAATGTGAATAAAGCTCTGCACATACGAGGCATAGTCGTTAATCAGGCTGTCACGAAATCTGAAGATATTCATAAACCATCCGCAAATCGGTTAAGGGAAGCTCATTTTGAAATAACGTTTACCAACGCCCAAGATAACAATGCCAAATAGTTCGGTTTCTGTCAATGATCTTGGGGTCAAAAAAATTTGTTCCAGAAGGAGGTTGTCTTGAATTCATCCACTGGAGCAAATTGAAAAATTAAAAAATTTCCGTGCAGACAATAGTGATATGGGGGGTAGGAGTCCCAGTCTCCGGGTTTCCCATTTGGGCATCAACGATCAGGCCGTCGTTTTAGCCAAAGTAATAGTCTTTCTTCTTTGGGTGGAGTTAGCAAGGGAGGGGAAAAGAAATCGGCGGAGAGCGATCGTGTTCAACTTAGCTAAATAACTTTCTAACATCATTATATACAATATATAGTATGCTATATTTAATTATAATACAATATATTGTTGACAACTGTCATTCCGTATAGTATTCTATTAACAACAGAGTGACCACAACAAGGAGGTTCCCATGGGTTTGATGGTGGAGTGCCCGAAGTGCAAAAAAAGAAATAGCGACAAGGCCAAGACGTGCACAGGCAAGAAAAAAGACGGCAACCCTTGTGGGTTCGTCCTATCGAAGCATTCCGGGCGGGTATGGTGGATTGAATACCGTGTTGACGGCGAGCGTAAACGGGAGCGTATTGGCCCCAACAAAGCGGCGGCGGAGCAAAGATACCGGGAAGTTAAGAGCTTGATTGCCGAGGGGCGGTTTATCAAGAAGAGCCCTGACATCAAGACCACCTTCAAGGCCCTTGCCGATTGGTATTTAGGCCTCCCGGAAGTCAAAGCCAAGCGGAGTTATGACCGGGACAAACTCTCTCTTGACCGTTTGCTCCCCTATTTTGGCGATAAACTCTTAAAAGAGATCACCCCGGCCATGGTGGAAGCCTACCGGCAGGCCCGGCTTGCCGACCCCTCCGGGCGCACCCCCCGGACCCAGACCAAACCGGCCACAATCAACAGGGAGCTTGCCTGTTTCAAGACCATCTTCAATAAAGCCATTGCTAACGGTAAGGCGGAAAAGAACCCAGCGGCAGGAGTAAAGCTGCTCAAAGAGAATAACGAACGGGACCGGATTTTAAATTCGGGCGAGTATATCCGGCTCTTGGCGGCATGTCCTCCCCACGTGAAACCGATTGTCAAGGTTGCCTATCAGACGGCCATGAGACAGGGTGAGATACTTTCTTTGACGTGGGGGCAAGTGGATTTAAGGGAAGGGTTCATTAAATTGAAGCCGGAAGATACCAAGACTAACGAACCCCGGCTTATCCCCTTGACGGATGAACTTGTGGAAATGTTCAAGGCTATGCCCAGGGGCTTGCCTAACATGCCAGTGTTCACCTACCAGGGGCGGAGCGTGGCGGAGATCAAACGGTCATTCAGAAGTGCTTGCAAAGCAGCGGGAATTGAGGATTTCACCTTTCACGATCTGAGGCATACGGCCATAAATAACTGGCGCCTGGCCGGGCATGATTATTTTCGGATTATGGCAGTCTCCGGCCACAAGACCATGAGCGTTTTTAAGCGATATAACACCGTGGGAAAGGATGAACTCAAGGCCTTAGTGAAAGAGAAAATTTGACAGATGGACACCTATTTGGACACTATGGTAAAAAGAGGGGTTAGGTTTTTGAGCTAACCCCTTGATATTCTTGGCGCGCCCAGAGAGATTCGAACTCCCGACACACGGATTCGTAGTCCGTTGCTCTGTCCAGCTGAGCTATGGGCGCGGGTTCCTTCCTGGGGATGTTCCCAACAAGGAGGATGATAAATTATTATTATACTTATTCTCCCCGTTGAGGGAAAGATTTTTTTGCGGGTGAGGAGAAAAATTCTTGTCTTACGGCAGGCTGCCGAGTTGATCGGGTTATGGGCTGGTTGGCGGCAATTGCCTCTGGGTTTGGAGGCCGCAGGGATGTCCGGCTTATAAGGGGCCGGGAGGAGCTGGCGGTTAAATGGTTAAGATGAGGGGCAGGAGCATGGGGCGGCGCTCCAGGAGTTTGAAGAAGTACTTACGGAGGGCTTTGCCGATCTGTATCTGGATTTCCAGCCAGTCCTGGGTCGGCTCCGAGAGGGCCCGTTGAATGATCTCGGTGATGATTTCCTTGGCGGCCTCAAGGATGGCGGCCTGTTCTTCTTCAAAGGTAAAGCCTTTGGAGATGAGATCGGGGCCGGAGGCAATGCTTCGGGTGGTGGCGTTGACGGCTACGACGGCGATGACCAGACCGTCGGCGGCCAGGTGTTGGCGGTCCCGGAGGACGATCTTGCCCACATCGCCGACCCCTTTGCCGTCCACGAAGATGCGGCCCACTTCGATGGGGTCCAGGAGGTGGGCGCCGTGGGCATCGAAGCGGAGGCGATCGCCGTTGGTGGCCAGCAGCAGGTGGTCGTGGTCCAGGCCGACGTCTTGGCCCAGGCGGGAATGTTTGATGAGATGGCGCAGTTCGCCGTGGATGGGAATGAGGTACCGGGGTTTGGTCAGCTGAAGGAGGAGCTTCAATTCTTCCTGGGAGGCATGGCCGGAGACGTGGATGTCGGCCACTTCCTGGTAGACCACTTCGGCCCCCAAGCGATAGAGGTTGTTGATGACGGTGCTGATGGCCCGCTCGTTGCCGGGAATGAACTTGGAGGAAAGGATGACCAGATCGCCTTTTTTGATGCGGATCTGTTTGTGGGCGTCCAGGGCGATGCGGGCCAGGGCGCTCATGGGTTCCCCTTGGGAGCCGGTGGTGACGATGATGATCTCCTCATCGGCCAGGCGTTTCAGGTCGCCGGTGGTCATTTCTTGTTCGGGAGGGACGTTGAGATAGCCCAACTTCCGGGCAATACTGACAGTGGTGACCATGCTGCGGCCGTGGAAGAGGATTTTTCGGCCCTGGGCGGCGGCAATGTCTACGATCTGCTGAAGGCGGGGGATGTGTGAGGAGAAGACGGCGATGATGACCCGGCCCCGGGCTTCCCGAATGAGGTTAGCCAAGGTATGGCCGATCTCCCGTTCCGAGAGGGTGAATCCGGGCCGTTCGGCGTTGGTGGAGTCGGAGAGGAGGGCCAGGACTCCGGCGTTGCCATAGGCGGCGAAGCGGTTCAGGTCGGTGGCCTCCCCGGCGGTGGGGGTGGCGTCAATCTTGAAGTCTCCGGAGTGGATGAAAACTCCCACGGGAGTGGTCAGGGCAAAGCCGACCCCGTCGACGATGCTGTGGGTGACCCGGATGAAATCAAAGGTAAAGGGCCCCAAAGCAAGTTTCTCCTGGGGATGGATGGGATGGAGCTGGACGTTTTCCAGGAGCTGATGTTCTTTGAGTTTTTCCCGGAGGAGGGCCAAGGTCAGGGGGGTACCGTAAATGGGCAGATTATATTCGCGCAAGAGAAAGGGCACCGCGCCGATATGGTCTTCGTGGCCATGGGTAAGGATCAGCGCCAGAATCTTTTCCCGGCGGTCAGCCAGGTAGGAGAAATCCGGGATCACCATATCTATGCCCAGCATGTAGTCTTCGGGGAACATGATGCCGGCATCAACGAGGACCAGGCTGTCATTGGTCTCGAAGATCATAGCATTGAGACCGATTTCCCCCAAGCCGCCGAGGAAGATGAGGTCAACCCAGTCGTTTCGCCCTGAGGTCAGCGCTGTTTCTTCCCGGATCATTTGGACGCAGACTGGATTGAGAAGGTTTGGCCCCCGGTCGAACCGGCCATGACTTCGCCGCCGGCTTGGCCGTAGTGGGGGTCATAGTTCGCCAGGATGGCTTCCCGCAATCGGGCCATGAGTTGGTCTCGATTAACCTTTTGGCAGACGTCGGTGGGAATGGGGTGGCCGAAGACCACTTTGATGGGGCGGGAGTGGATGCGTCCCCAACCCCGGGGCAGAACCGCGCCGGTGCCGCTCAAGCTCACCGGCACGATGGGTTGGCCGGACTTGATGGCCAGGACAAATCCCCCCTTCTTGAAGGGCAGGAGTTGGCCGCTGTCACTGCGGGTGCCTTCGGGGAAGATGATGATGGAGCTGCCCTCCCGGACTGCCTGGGCGGCCCGGTCAATGCTTTTCAGGGAGGCCTGGCGGTTGCTGCGGTCCACCGGGAGTGAGCCGGCCCGTCCCAAGGCCAGGCCGAAGAGAGGGATGGCAAAAAGCTCTTTTTTCGCCAGAAACTTGACCTTGGGCAGGGCAGCCAATAGGGCGAAGATATCAAAGGCGCTCTGATGGTTGGCCGCAAAGACATAGGGCCGGTTGAGATCCAGATGCTCCAGGCCTTCCACTTTCAGGTCGACGCCGGCGCACCAGAGGAGCATTCTTCCCCAGTAATGGGTGATCCGGAGCGGCACCTCACTCCTGGGATTAACGATGGTTACCAGGATGACCAGAGTGGAGGCGATGATAGCTGAGACCACCAGGACGAAATAAAACCAGACTGTTAGAAGCATACATTCCCCCTGAGATTCCACTCATGATATCTTGCCGAAAAACAGGTGGAAAGTCAATGAGATTGTCGGAGGCAGGCCGGTTGCCGGGGATTGCTGGACCGGGCCGGAATCGGAGACTGCTCCGGCCCGGGGAGGGATCAGTTGCCACTTCCTGGGGTTTGCAACAATGCCTCCACCTGTCCGAGATAGTCAGCCAATTCCCGGGCCAGGGTGGCAGCAGGCCGTGGTTGGACAAAACCGGCGTGATTGATATCATTCCGAGGCTGGCTGAGGTTGCAGTAGATGGTGGCCAGTTGGGGATGCCGTTGAAAGAATGCCATGTGCCGTTGAATGACTTCGGGATGAGCTGCGGCCAGGGGGAGCCACTGGGCAGGCTCAATCTCCTGCCAGAAGATGTTGGCCGCCTGACTGGCCAGGTCCCGGTGGATCTTTTCGGTAGGATCATAATCACTCTGGCTGACGAAATAGGTGATGAGGAATTCCTGCAGGATGGTGATCCCTTGCTGCAGGAGATTATGCTCCAAGCACCAGCGGGCGGCCCGGAGGCCATCTCTCATGGTCTGGCCGGTGAAATCCTGCATGGTTTTGTGGAGCTGGTACAGAAGCGGTTTCAGAGGCGGCAGGAGATCGGGATATTGGGTCACGGCCAGGGCCTGTTGGAGCGCCCGAGCGCTTTCAGCAATTTCCCGGCCACGGCAGGTGCTCAGGTTCACGGTAAATTTTTCCAGCAGATCAGCCAGCCGCCGGATAGCTTGAGCCTCCTGGTCCTGGCCCCGGGTCTCCTTGAGGATGGGACGGACCGTTGACCGGGCCAGTTGGCAGACCCGCCGGGCATCGCCGGTGCCCAGGAAGCGGTCAATGGCCAACGTCCAATCCAGGAGGGCGCTGAAAGGCGTGAGATCAAAAATGGGGGCCCGCCGCTGGGCCGGGGGCATCTGCATCACTTCCGAAACCGGCCCCAGGGCCTCAATAGCCCCATAGTAGATGCCGTCAATCTTGATATTTTTCATGACTTGGGCGTATCCCAGGGCCACCATGGCCAGGAGGGGAATGGACCGGAAGGCATGGGTGATATCAAAGATGACCTGGTCCCGGGGCTTCATCTGTTGCAAGATGGTTTGAAACAGTTGCCAGATGTCAGCCTCGTTCCTGCCGGTCTTAATCATGACCGGCTCGATGGCCGGGGCCAGGTTCAAAGTCTGCAGGCGGCGGCGCAGTCCCGGTTTGGGGGAACCCTTGGCATCGGTGAAATGGCCGTCTTCCCAATTGTTCCGGGCCGCATCCGCCGTCAAGAAGAAGACCAGGCGGTCTTCTCTGGTCCAGTCCCGGCAACAGAATCCCACCAATGCCTCTTGGACAAATTTGACCAGGGGGCTTTCCTGGGCGCCCAGAACATAGTGACAATCAACATAATCATTGGTTCCAAGGAAAGATAAATACACCTTTGCCATAATCCAACCTCCACAATCAGGCAGAAAATTATCCTTGGTGTCAATCCGGGATGGGCCCGGTGGCGGGGGGCTGAAGGATATTTTCTTCCTCGGCCGGCCCCTGCAGGTTGAGCCTTGTTTCCGGATGGACACAAACTAGTTGTAACTCGCTGGTGATACGTAGTAAGTTGAAAGCAGATGGTGAATTTTTTCTCCCTGTTTACTTAAGATAAGGGGAGCGGGGAGAGAAGGGAAGGGGGATAGCGAGAATATCCCCAAGACTTTCGGGCTCTGACCGTTCCCTGGCTGCCTCTACTTCGGAGAAATCAGTCATCTCCAGGTCTCCTGGAAGGGAGGGGCTATGAAGGGTTCGTACCCACAGGGTGAGTCCCAGAACATCTTGGGGGGCGTCGCCCAGAAAGTTTCAGCCTGGCTGCAGGAATATCAGTGGCTGGTCATCGGCATCCTGGGGGTGCTGACCGTAGGACTGGGCACCTGGGGGTTTTACCAGTTCGGCCAGGGTGGTCAGGATCAGCTTTCCTGGATTGACAGTTTCTACCTGGCACTCCAACTCTTTACCCTGGAATCAGGATCGGCTGCCGGCCCCAAGCCCTTGTCCCTGCAGGTGGCCCGCTTCCTGGCGCCGGCCCTCCTGGCCTATGCCACCATCAGAGCCGCCGTGGCCCTTTTTCGGGAACAGTGGCGCCGGTGTCGTCTACCTTTTTGGCGCCATCATGTGGTGGTCTGCGGTCTCGGCGAAAAGGGGCGGCGACTGGTAGAGGAATTCCTGCAGCGGGGTGAGCGGGTGGTGGCGGTGGATAAAGATGAGGCCAACAGCAATATTCCTTCCTGTGGGGAACACGGGGCCCTGGTCCTGGTGGGCGACGCCGCCAATCCATTAGTATTGCAGAAGGCCCGGATCCACCGAGCCAAACACCTCATCGCCGTTACCGGTGACGACGGCGTCAACGTGGAGATTGCGGTTCAGGCTCAGAATCAGATCAAGGCCATCATGGGAAGCCGGACTCCGGTAGGTCCCGCTCCCCACTGCTGTTGGGGTTCGGGCCGCGGGGATCTGGCACCACCCTGGGCGGGTGGCTTGGCCCCCCGGTGCGATGGTTGGTGTTATGTCCATCTCCAGGAAACCAACCTCAAGGAGCTGGTGGGCGGCAATGAGTTATTCACTGGTCCCGAGGGGAGCTGTCCGGCCAAGTTTTTCGATATCTATGAAAATGCCGCCCGCCTGGTCTTTCGAAAACATCCCCCAGATACCTTTGTTTCTGATCCATACCGTGATGAGATTCATCTCCTGATCATCGGTTTCGGCCGTATGGGTGAAAGCATTGCCTTACAGGCTGCCCGTCAAGGGCACTACGCCTCGGGTAAACCCGTCCGCCTGACCGTGGTGGATGCTGAAGCGACGCGGCAACTTAATCTATTCCTCTACCGCTACCCCAAATTTCCCGATATCTGCGAGCTGAGTTGGGCCGATCTGCGACTGGAGGACCCGGAATTCCTCCGCTTCCAATTCCTTGGAGACCTGTCCGAAAGGCGTTCCCCCACCATGATCTTCGTCTGTTTAGAAGACGAAAAACAGGGGTTGCTGGGTGCCAAGCGCCTCCTCAAGGCCTGGCCAACCCTGCAGGTCCCCATCCTCGTCCGGGTCCGCTCCCTGACGGGTTTTGCTCGTCTGGTGCAGGAGGGGATCACCCAAACCCTGAAGGAAGGAAGAATTTTCCCATTCGGCAGTATCGGGGAGACCTGCAGTCTCAAACTCGTCCTCGATGAAGAACTGGATATTTTGGCCAAGGCCAATCATGCCTTGTATGTGAGCCATATGGAAAAAAGGGGCAAGACTGCGGCGACAAGGCCGGCCATGGCCCCCTGGCCGGTGCTGCGGGAGGATTATAAGGATTCCAACCGGCAACAGGCCGAACATCTGGCGGTCAAGCTGCGGACTCTGGGTTGCGAACTGCAGGATCTGCAGCCCGGTGAGACCCCTGGCTTTGATTACTACCCTGAAGAGATTGAACTTTTGGCTCGGATGGAACACAACCGCTGGAACGCCGAACGTTGGTTGGCGGGCTGGAACTGGTGCAGCGCTGATATTGATGAACCTACCAGGGCCAGTCAGAAGCTCAACCCCTATTTAGTGCCTTACGAGGATCTCCCCGATGAGATCAAAGAGTATGACCGTGATCATGCCCGGGATATCCCCGTCATTCTTTCTCTGATCGGCAAGAAAATGGTTCGGACCCGTCCGGTCGGGGCCATCAGTGGAGGATCACCAATCCCAGGTAACCGTCCACGGTAATGGTATCGCCGGTATGGATCAGACGGGTGGCGTCGGGAACGCCGGTGACGCAGGGGAGGCCGTATTCTCGGGCGATGATGGCGCCGTGGATGAGCATACCGCCCCGGCGTTCCACCACCCCGGCTGCCAGGGGGACTACAAAGGTCATATTGGGATCCACGGCATCGCAGACCAGGATATCGCCATGGCGAAAGTCGGCCAGATCGTCAAAGGCCCGGATGACACGAGCGGGTCCCTGGGCCAACCCCGGGCCGGCCGGCTGGCCCAGAAGCTGACGGGCCTGTACCTGGAGGGGGTCTGCGGCGCTGTCGGGCTGGGTTTCAGGTGGGGGGGTATAGTGGGGGTCCTCCAATGCCCGGGCGATTTCTGCCGCCGGGGTCTGGGCCGGGAGTTCCAGTCCCCGCTGCTGCAGCCGTTGCCGGGCCGCCGCCACCGCCGCTGCCAACAAGGCTTCCAGACGGCCTAGATACAGGTTGTCATCGTCCCGCAGACGGTAGCTGGCTTGGGCCAGATCCAGGATCTCAGCCGCCTCCTGCCGTTTTGTCCCGGTCAACCGTTGGAGAAATGCCTGGGTGAGGGCGGCCGCCTCTGCCGGCGGGCTCAACGGCCGGGGGGGATGGGCCGCCATTTCCAGGATCAGGCGGAGGATGGCCTGGGGTCCTTGCTGGCACTGGCCGCCGCCCACAGGGCAGGACAGATCTCCATAGGTGTTAAGGAAATCCATCAGCTGCCCCTGAAAGGCCGGCGGCAGGGACGTCCAATCTCCCGATTGCAACAGGGCAGTCAAGGCCGGATCCTCCCGGACCTGGGCCGCCAGGGCGGCCAACCGCCGGTTCCGCTCCAGGCTGGCCAAGGGTGCGCCGGCCAGCAGGGTCATAAATTCATAGGGATCGGCCGGCCGCATGACGTCATTGTAAAGCTGGCCGAAGAGGCGCATCCCATGGGCAAAGGGGATGAAATCCCGCCAATAGACGGCCGTCCAATGTTGCACCGCCTCCTGCCGCTCCCGGATGGCCGCAGCCAGTTGGGTGTCCGTCAGATCGGCCAAATCTTGCCCCTGCCTGGCATCCGCCTCGGCGCGCATGGCCGGCAGCAACTCGCCTTCGATCTTGGCCCGGAGGGCCTTAAGATTCTCAAAACTACGGCGCAGACTGAGGTACCAGGGGCGCTGATCCGTGTTCTCCACCGCTATGGTGGTGATGGGCCGGGATTGCAACAGGTAGACCCGGCCTTCATGGATGGTCCATTCCATATCCTGGGGGCTTTGCCAGACAGCCTCCGCCCGTTGGACGAAGTCGTAGATTTCCCAAACCTGCTCGGTGCTCAGGGGAGGCTGGTCGGTTTGGGGTGCCGCCAAACTCTGGAGGACGACCCCTCCTGCGGCTGGTGCATAGGCCGCTGACCGGGCGGATGGCGGCATGTGGGTCAGCCGACGGCTCTGGCGGTCAATGAGCCAACGGTCCGGTTCCACCACGCCATCCACCAGCCCTTGGTTCAGGCCGTAGACCGCTTCGATCACCGCCTGGGTTTCGTCATGGGGACTGCGGCTGAAGGCCACCCCCGAACACTCCCCGGCCACCAGTTCCTGGATGACCACCGCCATGGCGCTGGCCGCCACGTCCAAATTTAATTCCTGGCGGTAGAGCAGGGCGGCGTCGGACCAGAGGGAGGCCCAGACGAGGACAATATGCTGGACGATGGCCTCACCACCCTGGATGTTGACATAGGACTCGTGGAGACCGGCAAAGGAGGCCCGGGCTGAATCTTCCCCCGGAGCCGAAGACCGCACCACCACGGCGGCATCGCCAAAACACTCTTGGACGTCGGCGGCAAGGGCCGCCGCCATTGCGGCCGGCAGGGGGGTGGTCAAGAACATGTTGCGGATGCGCAGGGCTGCGTCCCAGATTTCCTCCCAGCGCATCTGCTGGAAATCCTTGCGGTTGAGTTCCATGAGGATCCGCTCCCGCAGACCCGTGGCCTCCGCATAGAGATGATAGACATGGACGGGCAGGCAAAAGGTCCGGGGCACGGGAAACCCTTCCCGGGCCAACCTGGCCAAAGCCAGGCCCTTGCCGCCCACCTGCGGGCCGGACGACGGGCTGATCTGGGAGAGAGGCAGGAGATATCTCATGGCAGAAACCGATACATCAGGACCTGCTGAAAACGGCTGGCCAATTCATAGACCTGGACCTGGAGGGCCAATAGGGCGCAGCTGGGCGCGCCGACAAATTCCCGCAGGTGAGGGTGTTTGGCTAAAAAAACCGCCGCCAGGCTCTCTCTTTCGGTGCCCGCCACCTCCCGCACCGGACCCTTGGCGCTCAAGGCCATGGCCTCGTGGAAGTCGGCTGCGGCCTGCCCCCGGGAATCGATGAGCAGGGCGGCCCGGGGGTCCGCCTGCAGGTTGGCGAATTTCCGAGAGGTGCGGGTGGTGGCAAAGAGGAGGTTCCGGCCATCGGGGCTGGCGGCAAAGGCTACCAGACTGGCATGGGGTTGGCCTTGATGGTGAGTGGCCAGCACCGCCAGGTGTTGGGAGGCCAATAATGCCTTGATCTCCCGAGGCAGTTCAGAGGACGCGGTTGAGCTGATTTCTTCTGAGGGCATAGGAGATGTCCTGGTTGGCCAGGCCCGGCCTAAGGGGAAGAAGACCGTCGCCGAGGCGAACGCGGTTGTCCAAATCGAGCCTTGCCAGTTAGCCGCCGACCATGTGGGCGGCCAGGTAGGCGACGGCATTTTGAAAGATCCGCAGACCGGCGCCCGGCGGGGCAGGGTAGGGGAGGCCTCGACGCCGCCAGTTTTCTTTATCCCTGGTCCACGTGGGGTGCTGGAAGGCGCTGATAAAAGCCTCCGGATGGGGCATGAGTCCCAGGATCCGGCCGCTGGCGTCGCAGATGCCGGCGATATCCCGGAGCGAGCCGTTGGGGTTATGGGGAAAGCGCCCCTGAGCCAACTCTCCCCCGGGAGTGGCGTATTGCAGGACCACCTGCCGGTTTTGGAACAGGGCTGTCACCACTTCTTCCGGGGCATAGAATTTGCCTTCTCCGTGGCGTATTGGCAGCTCCAATTGCTCCACGCCCTGCACCAAGGGGCAGCGGGTGGGACGGACTCGGAGGTGCACCCAGGCATCCCGGAAGTTGCCGCAATCGTTATGGATCAGAGCTACCTGCCGTTCAAAATAGGCGCCGCTGAAACCGGGCAGCAAGCCCATGTTGACCAACACCTGGAAGCCGTTGCAGATGCCGATGATGACCTTGCCGGCCCGGATAAATTCCAGCAGGTCGTCCTTCAGAGCCATCTTGAGGCGGAGCCCCAGAATGACCCCGGCGCCGTGATCGTCGCCCCAACTGAAGCCGCCGGGCAGGGCCAAGAGATGGTAGTCGTGCAGCGACACCTGCCGGCTGATCAGATCGGTGATATGCACCCGTTCCGCCTGGGCACCGCTCAGTTCCAGGGCATATCTGGTTTCATGATCACAGTTCAGGCCGAAGCCGTAGAGGACAAGGGCTTTGATGGCAGACATAACGATTCCGTGACTGCAGGGGGAGGACCGGGGTCCGTCGGCCCTCCTGGGCTATTTTTCCGAACTCTTCTTCCGGTTGCCGATTTCTTTCTTCTGGCTTCGTTTCTGTTGCCGGCTGGCCAGTTCAATGACTTTTTCCTTTTTCACCACTACCTTTTTGGTATCTTTGCGCCAGATATAAATAATAGGACTGGCTACAAAGATCGACGAGTAGGTGCCGACGATCACCCCCAGGAGCATGGCCAGGGCAAAGTCCCGGATCACCACGCCGCCGAAGAAGAAGAGAGCCAGGACCACCAGAAAGACGGTGGTCGTCGTCACAATGGTGCGGGAGAGGACTTCATTAATACTGATATTGATGGTCTTTCCCAACGATTCCCGCAGCCTTACGAGATTTTCCCGGATGCGGTCAAAGACCACCACCGTGTCGGTGAGGGAATAGCCCGCCAGAGTCAGAAGGGCCGTGACCACCAACAGGGTGATCTCCCGATCCAACAGATAGAAGATGCCTAGGACCGCCAGCACATCGTGGAACGTCGCGATGGCCGCCGCCACGCCAAAGACAAACTCGAACCGCCAGGCCAGGTAGAGGATGATCCCCACCATGGAGATAACAATGGCGATGATGGCCCACTTGCGCAAGTCCTTGCTTACCGAAGCGCCGATTTCGGAAGTGCCTTCAATGATAAACCGGTTGCCACTCAGGCTCTGATTCAGGACGGCGCCGATTTCCTCGGCCATCTTGCCCACCGCCTCTTCAGACTTTTTCAATTTCACCATCAGTCCCCGGCCGCCGTCGGTGGGCTGAATCTCGGCATGTCCCCAGCCTTTGGAGTTAAGAGCTTCCCGGACTGCCTCCACCGTGAAAGGCTGCTCCGCCCGGAACTGGACCATGGCGCCGCCAGCGAATTCCACCCCCAGGTTGCCATGCCCACGGGACAGTTGCACAAAGGCCAGCAGCCCCAAGGCACAGAGGAAACCGGAAATGACAAAGGCGTATTTGCGGAACCCGATAAAATCAAAGTGGGTTTTGCCGAAGAGCTGGAAGAAGCTCAAGCGGCTGAGCCATTTTCGATAAAGCAGATAGTCATAGACGACCCGGGTGCCGAAGAGGGCCGTAAAGAGATTCAGAATGACGCCCACACTCAAGGTCACGGCAAAACCCCGGATGGGACCGGTCCCGAACAGGAAGAGGGCCACCGCCGTGATCAACGTGGTGACGTGGGAATCCACGATGGTCCAGAAGGCCTTGTCATACCCTCCGTCAATCCCCGCTTTCAGGGGTTTGCCGGCTTCAAACTCCTCACGCATCCGTTCATAAATCAGGACGTTGGAGTCCACCGCCATACCGATGGAGAGGATGATGCCGGCGATGCCCGGTAGGGTCAGGGTGGCGTTAAAGATGGACAACACCCCCAGGAGCATGATGATATTGAGAATCAGGGCATAGTTGGCCACCAGCCCGGAAAGCCGATAGTAAAAGATCATGAAACCGATGACCAGGAGGGTACCGATGAAGCCCGAGACCATACCTTTGTGGATGGAGTCCAGCCCCAGGGTGGGACCGACGGTGATGTTCTGCACCACCCGGACACTGGCCGGCAAAGCCCCGGCCCGCAGGACGATGGCCAGGTCATGGGCTTCCTCGGAGGTGTAGGAGCCGGTGATCTGGGCTTTTCCCCCACCGATCCGCTCTTTGATCACCGGCGCCGACCGCACCACGTCATCCAGGATGATGGCCAGGCGCCGGTTGACATTGGCGCCGGTAATCTGGCCGAAAAGCCGTGCCCCCGAAGCGTTGAAGTCCACTGAGACATACGGCTCGTTAAAATCGCCGATGCGCACTGCGGCGCTCTTGATGGCGGCCCCGGTCATGAGGGCCTTCTTTTGAGTCAGGATGGGTTGCCGTTTAATGCCCCGGGTGGTCCGGTCCACGGTCTTCTCGATATAAATTTCCGTGTCCGGGGGCAGTTTGCTGGCCAGAGCCTGGTTGAGCTCGGCATGGGTATAGCCAGGTTTCAGTTTGCCGGACGCCAGGGCCTGGTCAATGAGCTCCTCCAGATTCAAGCCGTGCTGATCTTCTACCAACTTGAATTCCAGCTGGGCGGTTTGGCCGATGAGGGCGATGGCCCGCTGGGGATCTTTCAGACCGGGCAACTGCACCACGATCTGATCATGCCCCTGGGGGACGATGACCGGTTCGGTGACCCCGAATTGGTCGATACGGTTGCGGATGATCTCTAAACTCTGGGCCTGGGTGTTCTCCTGAAGATCAGCTAGGGCCTTTTCCTTGACAGCCAAGGTAAAGACCACCCCACTACCTTGCCGGGAGAAATCTCTGATCTCCAATTGGGGGAATTCTTCTTTGATCAATTGGCTGAAAACGGCCTGTTCGTCCGCCTTGAGCACCGTGACGGCCAAAAAGTTTTTCTGGGCCGTTCCCACCTGCAGGTCCAGGCCCCGCTTTTCGGCCAGGGTTTTCAGATCCTGCCCCTGCATATTGAGATTGTTCTCCACCAATTGGTCCAAGTCCACCTGGAGGATGAGGTGGGTTCCACCTTTCAGGTCCAACCCCAGGCGAAAGCCCTCCCGCCAGATATAGTTCCGGTACCAGTCCGGGACCTGGACGCCGATGGATGGCAGCATCACCACCAAAGAAAGCAGGGTCAAAATTACCAGGAAAAGAAACTTCAGCCGAATTTTCCGAATCATGCCGTTAACTCCTTCATCCTGCCGTCAGGTTCCGGGGCATATTCTTCCCCACTGGACCGCGGCCGGATTATCTTTCTCATTGCAGCTGGGGAAACGCCGCCCCACCACCTTGTCGGCCCTATAAGTCTTCACGCCGAGACGGCGTAGAACTTCTCTTCGGGCAGGATCACACAGGTCAGTTTGTTGCCGTAGACGGCACCGGTGTCAATGCCGATCTTATTGGCCCGGATCAAGGGCGAGCGCATTGGGGTGTGACCAAATATAACCCGCCGACCGAAATCGTAGTCGGAACTGATGAATTCCTTGCGGATCCACAGGAGATCTTCCTCCTGCTGCACCTCCAGGGGCAGTCCCGGTCTCAGTCCGGCGTGCACGAAGATATAATCGTCGGTTTCGTAATAAAGCTTTAAGGTGTTATAAAAATCCCAATGTTCCGAAGGCAACCTCCGGTTGAGGCGATCGCCGTGCTCCCCCCAATAACTGGCGGTCGTGGTCACCCCGCCGTTCATCAGGAAGAGCATCTCATCCTTGCCGTCCAGATAGTCCAGGAACATCCGTTCGTGGTTTCCCATTAAACAGATTATATTCTCAGGATTGTACCTCTTTTTCAAGTTAATAATGAGGTCCACGACTTGGGCCGAGTGGGGGCCACGATCAATGTAGTCGCCCATAAAGATCAGTTGATGGCGGTCGAGATCGGGATTGACCAGTTCCAGCAGGTGCTCCAGATGGGAGAGGCAACCGTGGATATCACCGATGGCATAAATCATAGCTCACTGCATCCTCAGGTATTCTTATAGCCAACGGAAGAGTTTGTCCCGCTGGTCCAGCCGGGTCAGGCCGGCCTCCCGGGCCAGGCGCTGGGCTTCCCGGTGTTCCGCGGCGGTGAGGAAGTCAGCCAGGAGCGGCTGAGTATGGGCTTGGCCACAGGGGCGGTACTGACCCATGACATTCACATAGGTGTGGGGGGAAATCTCCCGGGCCAGGAACTCCATGACCTCCTTAGTACCGGCCAAGCCGTGGGGCAGGACCAGGTGGCGGACCAGCAGACCCCGCTGGGCCACGCCCTGCTCATCCAGGACCAAATCGCCCACCTGCCGGTGCATCTCTTTCAGCGCCTGCCGGGCCATTTCCGGGTAATCGGCGGCGTTGCACAACCGGGCCGCCACTTTGGGGTCCCAGAACTTGAAGTCCGGCATATAGATATCGACAACCCCGTCCAAAAGCTGCAGGGTCGGCACCGCATCATAGCCGCCGGTATTATAGACTAACGGCACGTGCAGACCGCCCTCAATGGCCAGTGCCAGGGCCGCCAGGATCATGGGGACCTGATGGGAGGGCGTGACCAAATTGATATTATGGCAGCCCTGGGCCTGCAGGCGCAGCATGATGGCCGCCAGGTCTGCCACTTCAATCTCTTCCCCCTCGCCGCCGTGGCTGATCTCCCAGTTCTGGCAGAAGATACAGAACAGATTGCAATGGGAAAAAAAGATGGTGCCGGAGCCGTGCTCCCCCACCAAGGGGTCTTCCTCGCCGAAATGGGGCCCGAAGCTGGCCACCACCGGCTTATCCCCGGTGCGGCAGATCCCCAGCTCCCCATGCCGCCGATCCACCCGGCAACGGTGTGGACAGAGCTCACAGGAGAGCAGGATCTCATAGGCCTGCTGGATCTTCGCCGGCAGCCGGCCTTCCCGATGAGTCTGGAGATAAGCGGGTTCAAAGGCAGTCATGATGGAAATTATCTCGGGTCAATGCTCCTGAGGACAGATTAATCCTAGCTGTCACTCTTTATAATATGTATCCCCAGGGTGGAAGGTAATTGTCATGTGTTATATAACTCACCCGCGAAATATGAAAATACAGGTTGGTAGCAGGGGGGCCGGCCATGATGCCGACCCTACGGACTCCCCTCTAATCTCTAGAAACTATGAACATTATTTTCTATCTAATTGACATTACTTATAAAAGATCCCCACAAACCATGGAAATAAGGGTCGTTACCTTGGGCTAACATGGGCGGGCACGGAGGCCCGCCCCACTAAAAGAAAAGCTCTTCCGGAAACCAGTCATCATGAGCCTTCGGCTCACCTGATATCATGAAAACCAGTGAAGCAGGCTTCCTTGCATATGCAAGCACCATTTTCAGGACAGAAACTGGAAACTGATTTTTCTGACAACTGACCACGTTATTCTCTTGGTAACCGGTAAGAGTTTCCTTACCACTCCGGCTCCACTCTGAAGGCCTCCAGCAGGCCGTCGGGCAGGTCCCGGAGGAAGCGGGAGACGGTATTGAAGCTAGTACCAAAATATTTATTATAACTGACCGTGGGGTAAAAGAGGTATAAATATCGCCGGGCCCGGGTGGCGGCGACGTAAAGCAGGCGTCTTTCTTCTTCCAGTTCTTCTTCCCGCTCCTGGGCATGGGTGGAGGGAAACCGGCCTTCCGCCACCCAAATAATCAAGACCGCCTCCCACTCCAAACCCTTGGCCGAGTGAATGGTGGACAGGGTCAGATAGTCGTGGGACGCTTCGGTGACATCCGCCAGGCTGGTGGGCGGCTCCAGGGTCAGATCATTGAGAAAATCCCCCAGGGACCGGTAGCGGGCGGTAATAGTTAGAAGGTGCTCTAAGTCTCGAAACCGCTTGGGGTGATCATCAAAATTGGTCCTGAGAATGGGCTCGTAATAGGCCAGGGCCAGGTTCAGACGCTGCGCTGGAGACAGATCGGGGTTCTGCAGCTGATAAAGGAGTTCGGCCAGGGGCTCGGCGGCGGCGCGAACCTTGGCGCTCTTCTGGGAGGTCAGCCACTGCAGGGCGCTTTCCAGGGAAAATTCGCTCTGGTTGAGCAGGGCCAGAAATTTCTGGGCGCTCTTCTTGCCGATGCCGGGGACCAGCTGCAGGAGCCGGTTCCAGCTGATGGAATCCCGGGGGTTGGCGGCTACCCGGACGTAGGCCAGAATGTCCTTGATGTGGGCACTCTCCATGAATTTAAAGCCGCCGAACTTCATGAAGGGGATCTGTTCCCGGAGCAGTTCGATCTCCAGGTCAAAGGAATGGTAGGCAGCCCGGAAGAGGACGGCCATCTGCCGCCAGGGGGTTCCCTGCCGGTGTAGAGTTGCCACCGTCTGGCAGAGGAGCCGGGACTGCTCGTTTTCACTGCCGGTCTGCAGGAGGACCGGTTTCGGACCTTGCTGCTGCCGGGTAAAGAGGCATTTGGTATACTTTTCGCTGGCTTGGGCGATGATGGTATTGGTCAGGTCCAGGATGGGCTGGGTGCTCCGGTAGTTCTCCTCCAGTTTGATAATCCGGGTGCCGGGAAAGAGCCGGGGGAAGTCCATGATATTGCGGAAATTGGCGCCCCGGAAGGAATAAATGGACTGGGAATCGTCGCCCACCGCCATGACATTGTCATGGCTAAAGGCCAGCAGCCGGACAATGTCGGCCTGCAGGCGGTTGGTGTCCTGGTACTCGTCCACCATAATATATTGATACCGCTGGGACAGCTCCAGGCGAAGGTCGTCATGCTCCTCCAAAAGCCGCCGCCCTTCCAGGAGCAGGTCGTCATAATCCAGGAGCTGGTGCTCTTTCTTGTGCTGTCGGTACTGTTGAAAAAGCTCCGCCACTGCCGGGGTCTGCTCCAGGAATTGGGGATAGTCCCGCGCCATCAGGACGTCTAAGTCAAGGTTTTTATTGATCAGGGCGCCGAAGATCTGCACCAGGGTCTCCCGCCGGGGGAATTGGCCGGGTCCGGCCTTGAGGGGCAGGCGGTCCCGGAGTAGGCGGACCAGGTCGGCCTGATCGTGGCGGTCCAGGAGGGTGAAGCTGCTGTCATACCCCAGGCGGTGGCCATAGCGGCGCAGCCAGCCGTGGCAGACGGCATGAAAGGTGCCGCCGGCCACCTGGTGGAGGGGGCGGTCGATGAGTTGGGAAGCCCGGTGCAGCATCTCCTGGGAGGCCTTGCGGGTGAAGGTCAGCAGCAGGATATGCCAGGGGGCCACCCCCTGATCCACCAGGTAGGCCAGACGATAGACCAGGGTCCGGGTCTTGCCGCTGCCGGCCCCGGCGATGACCAGGACCGGTCCCTCGGTGAGGGTCACGGCCTCATATTGAGCGGGATTTAACTCCTGCTGATAGTTGATGCTGCTGATGCTACGACCTTTGGGGTCAAAGACCTGAACCCGGCTCAAGGGCGGCACCTCATCGAGATGACCGGAGAAAATATTCGACGATGGCGGCAGCGAGGGCAGGGATGGTATAGGTCGAAGGCTGGATCTGCGGTCGATGGCCGAACTTTGCCAAAGTCTGGGCGGTAATGGGCCCGATGGCGGCGATGACCGCCCGGGCCGCCAAACGATTGAACTGCTCCTGCCCCACCAGGCGGACGAAATTGGTCACCGTCGAGGAACTGGCGAAGGTCAGCACGTCAACGTCGCCCTGCTGCAGGGCCGCAGCCGTGGCCGGGGGCAGGGCAGGGGGGGGTACGGCCTGATAACTGGGGGCGACGTGCACCGAGGCACCCCGCTGGGCCAATTCCTGGGGCAGAACCTCCCGGGCTTCCTGAGCCCGGGGCAGGAGGAGCCGTTGACCGGGCTGCACCAGGGGAGCCAGACTGGCCGCCAGGGCCTCGGCCCGGAAGTCCGCCGGCACCACATCGGCCACCAGGCCATGCTCCCGCAAGGCCTGGGCGGTGGCTGCGCCGATGGCTGCCAGGCGGCAGCCGCCCAAGGCCCGGATATCCCGACCGCCGGCAAACAAGCGATCAAAAAAAGCACCCACGCCGTTGGGGCTGGTAAAGATCAGCCACTGGTAGGTCTCTAAATTTCTGATGGCCTCATCCAGGGCGGCGTAACCGTCGTCTGGGGGCTGAATCTCAATGGTCGGCGCTTCCAGACAATGGGCGCCATACTCGGTCAGGACCTTGACAAAGGCGCTGGCCTGCTGCCGGGAGCGGGTCACCAGGATGCGTTTGCCCCAGAGCGGGCGGGTTTCGAACCAATCCAATTCCGGCCGCAGGGTGACCACGCTGCCGACCACAAAGATGGCCGGCGGCGTCAGACCGGCCTCCTGCACTTTCTGGGCAATATCCGCCAGGGTGCCGGTCACCGTCCGCTGCGCCGGGGTGGTGCCACGCTGGATAACCGCCGCCGGCGTGGCCGCCGGTTTGCCCCGGGAGACCAGCTCCCGGCAGATATCCGGCAGGTTCTTCACCCCCATGAGGAAGACCAGGGTGCCCGGGCTCCTGGCCAGGACGTCCCAGGGGATGGCACTCTCGGGCTTGGTGGGGTCCTCGTGGCCGGTGATAAATGATACCAACGAGGCATGCTGCCGGTGCGTGAGAGGAATGCCGGCATAAGCCGGGACCGCAATGGCCGAACTGATCCCCGGCACCACCTGGAAAGGGATGCCGTGACGGCGCAGTTCCTGGGCTTCCTCGCCACCCCGGCCGAAAATGTAGGGGTCGCCCCCTTTGAGGCGGACCACGGTCTTCCCGGCCTTGGCCTTGTCCACCAGGAGTTGATTGATATCTTTCTGGGGCAGGGTATGGTCGCCGCCTTTTTTGCCCACGTAAAGGCGCTCGGCCATCGGCGCCGCTTCGGCCAGGAAGACCTCGTTGGCCAGATAATCATAGACCAGGCAGTCGGCCCGGCGGATGAGTTCCAGGGCCCGGACGGTAATCAGTCCGGGATCGCCCGGCCCGGCCCCTACCAGGTAGACGATGCCGGTGGCCGTGGTGGTCATGATTCGGACTTCCCGTTGCCGGTCGCCGGTCGCCAGCTCTTATTTTTGTTCCTCATCCCTTCTCCCTGTTCCCTTTTCCCTCTCGATAATATCGGTCCTTCTCGCTATAGATACAGCCGCAGTATTGCTGCCGGTACATTCCCAACCGTTTGGATTCGTCCACTCCCTCCCGCCAGCCCAGGCGGAAGTCGGCATAATGAAATGGTATCCCCACCTCCTGGGCCATTTGCTCGCCGATTTCCCGGATCCGATCATGCTGTTGGTAGCGACTGTACAGCAAAGTACTGGTAAAGGCGTCGAAGCCCTCCTGCCGGGCCAGCCGGGCCGTGGCCTGGAGGCGCAGGGCATAACAGAAGGGGCAGCGTTCCTGTTCCCGGTAGACCACCAATCGGAGGAATTCTTCCAAATCATAGGATCGGTGCACCGTCAGAGGCAGAGCTGCGGCCGCGGCAAAATCCTCCAACGTCTGTAGCCGCCGCAGGAATTCCTGATAGGGATGGATATTGGGGTTGTAAAAAAAACCATGCACCTCCGCCCCGTCCTCCCGCAGGACCCGGAGGGGGTAGATCGTGCAAGGCGCACAGCAGAGGTGCAGCAGGATTTTCATTATGACAGATACTGGCCGCGGCGCCGTTAGAATTTCATCGTCTGCTGGCAGACTGCACCCAGTTCGCCGATATTGCGGACTACGGTGACGCCGGCCGCCTCCAGGGCGGCGATTTTATCCACGGCCTTGCCGCTGCCGCCGGAAATAATGGCGCCGGCATGGCCCATGCGTTTGCCCGGCGGGGCGGTCATCCCGGCAATAAAGGCCACCACCGGTTTGGTGACGTTGGCCTTGATGAAGTCGGCGGCCTCTTCTTCGGCCGTGCCGCCGATCTCACCGATGAGGACAATGCCTTTGGTCTGGGGATCGGCCTGATAAAGTTTTAACATGTCGATAAAATTGGTGCCGATGATGGGATCGCCGCCGATGCCCACGCAGGTAGATTGGCCCAGACCCCGCAGGGTGAGCTGATACACGGCTTCGTAGGTCAGGGTGCCGCTTCGGGAAACCACTGCCACCGGACCTTCGGTATGGATGGGGCCGGGCATGATGCCCACCTTGGCCTTGCCCGGGGAAATGATCCCAGGGCAATTGGGGCCGATGAGGCGGATGTCGGTCCCCTCCAACCGGCGGGCTACTTTGACCATATCCAAGGTCGGGATACCTTCGGTGATGCAGACGATGACCTTGATACCGGCGCCGGCGGCTTCGAGGATGGCGTCGGCGGCAAAGGCCGGGGGCACGAAGATCAGGGAGGTGTTGGCCCCGGCCTGGGCCACCGCCTCTTTGACAGTATTGAAGACCGGCACCTCATCCATCTTCTGACCGCCCTTGCCGGGAGTGACACCGGCCACCACTTTGGTGCCATAGGCGATGCACTGCCGGGCGTGGAAGGAACCCTCTTTACCGGTGATGCCTTGGACTACGACACGGGTATTTTCATCAACCAGAACACTCATGGATAACCTCATTCAGCTGAAATAGTGGCCCGGCGGATTATCTGCGCCGCCAGGTCGGCTGCCTTAGGCCAAAGCCGCCACTTTTTTGGCCGCATCCAACATATCTCCGGCCACGGTGAAATTGAGCCCCGATTCTCCAAAAAGGTTGCGGCCGATCTCACAGTTGGTCCCTTCCAGACGGACGATGATGGGCACGTTGACGTTGACCTTTTTGGCGGCCTCCAAAACGCCTTCGGCCAAGACATCGCAACGCAGGATGCCGCCGAAGATGTTGATCAGGATGGCCTTGACCCGGGGGTCGGACAGGATGATGCGGAAGCCGTTGGCAATCATATCGGCACTGGCGCCGCCGCCCACATCCAGGAAGTTGGCCGGCTCGGCCCCCGCCAATTTGATCAGATCCATGGTGGCCATGGCCAACCCGGCGCCGTTCACCATGGCGCCGATGGTGCCGTCCAATCGGATATAGTTGAGATTGTGTTTAGATGCCTCCAGCTCCAGGGGATCCATTTCGTCGGGGTCTTCCAAGGCCAGAAGCTCCTTGTGACGGTAAAGGGCGTTGTCGTCGAAGGTGACTTTGGCGTCCAGGGCCAACATCTGGCCGTCCGTCGTCACCACCAGGGGATTGATTTCCACCAGGGAACAGTCCAGGGAGGTAAACATGGTATAGAGGTTGGTGATGAACCCCGAGGCGGTGCGCAGCAGCATGGGATCAAGGCCGACGCCAAAAGCCAGATTGCGGGTCTGGTAGGGCTGCAACCCCACTGCCGGATCCACCGTCTCCTTGATGATCAATTCGGGGGTCCGGGCCGCTACTTCTTCAATCTCCATGCCGCCGGCGGCACTCATCATAATGACGGGCCGGGCCTGGGCCCGGTCGATGACGACGCCCAGATACAGTTCCTGTTTGATATCCAGGGCCTGCTCCACCAGGACCTTCTTGACCAGGCGGCCTTCGGGTCCGGTCTGGTGAGTGACCAGATTCATGCCCAGAATGGCGTCGGCCAATTCGTTGACCTCGCCCAGGGACGAGGCCACCTTGACCCCGCCTCCTTTGCCCCGGCCCCCGGCGTGGATCTGGGCCTTCACCACAAAGCTGTCGCCGCCGATGGCCTCTGCCACCTGAAAGGCCTCATGGGGGGTCGTGGCCACGTCTCCCAGGGGGATGGGGACATTGAACTTTTTCAAGAGTTGCTTGGCCTGATACTCATGGATTTTCATGGATTATCCTTTCCGCTTCTACTCTGTTGCCACTCCTGGTGGAGGCGCACCATATCATGGCAAACGTCCTGGGCCGCCGGACTGGGCCAGACCCGGCGCCAAATCTCAACTTGGCACCCTACAGGACCGGTTGTTTAAACCTGATCTCCAACCCCCGGCGCTTGAGATAACTGAGGAACAGATCAACAAAATTTTCCGCCGATTTCTGCCAAAGATCGGCATATTCCGAAAATTCCGGAGGAATCTCCTGCTTGTTCTCCCGGACAAAATCCTGTTTAAGGCTCTCCAAGTCAACATATTGCAACATCAGCTTCCCTTTCTCAACGGCTCCGGGGCCGGACTACAGGGGGAAAAGCAGATTGATCACCCTGTCCGAATCCTTCTCCCGTAACTGCAGCCGCAACTGCATCGGTTGGCCCGCCTCCGCCGGGAAGAAAATGATTCCCTGGGAGATCTCCTGGGGCCGGATGGGATTGTTTTTCAGAGATCTGGTGTGTAAATCATCGCCAACCTGTCGGGCCAGACTGGAATCTCCCGAACCGTGGCCGGCACCCATGACCGCCCCGGCCGCTCCGCCCACCGCAGCCCCGCGCATGGCAAAATCTCCCGCCGATCTGCCGGCCGCCACGCCCACTGCGGCGCCGATGAGGGCCCCCGCCGCGCTTCCCAACAAGGCGCCCTTGCCCACCCCCTTCACCGTCTCACCCAAGGCGGTGGCCCGCTGCACCCGGTCATAGGCGCTCTGATTATCCAACACCGGGAAGAGTTCCTGGCGGTCATTGACCAGGAAGGTCTGGGATGGATTTATCTCATACGTTATTGCCGATTGATTGTCAAACACCACCTGCACCGGCAACAATCCGGCCCGGATGACATTGAAGCCGAAGGCATTCTTGGCTTCCTGTTCATCCTGCCACACCGAAGCGCCGACCTGGAGGCCCTGAATGTTCTGGGCATTGGCGTGGGCTTGGGGCAGACGGAAGGGCGCAACCTGAGGGCGGTAGGTACTGCAGGAGGCCACCACCAGGACACTGAGCAGGCAGACCAATCCCCTGCCCACCCACGGACTTCTCTGAAAAAGGATGAATTTTACTGTCCTAACCATCGGTATCCGCCTTTCAACCAGCAGGTTCCCTGGGGTACTTCCCGGCGCGGCACGATTCGGCTGGCCTTACCCCTGTCTCCCCTCTCAGCCGCTTTTCTCCAGAGGCAACTGAATCCTGGTCAGGTGGCGGCAACGGCCGTCGGCGCCGATGTCCAAGACCACGCCCTGGAGTTGAATATTATGGCCGGCCACCTTAAATTTCTGGGGCAGCTGGGAAAGGAAGCGGGTGAGGATGACCTCCCGATCCATCCCAATGACCCCATCCTGGGGGCCGGTCATGCCGACATCGGTAAGGTAGCCCGAACCTCGGGGCAGCAATCGATCGTCGGCGGTCTGGACATGGGTGTGGGTGCCGATCACGGCGCTGACCCGACCATCCAAATACCAGGCCAGGGCCATCTTCTCACTGGTGGCCTCGGCATGCATGTCCACCAGGATAACCTTGATATGCGGGCTTAAAGCGGCCAGTTCCCGGTCGGCCGTCCGGAAGGGGCACTCCAGGGGGCTCATAAAGATGCGGCCTTCCAAATTCATCACCGCCGCCGGTTCGCCCCCGGCCGTTTCAATGACCGTAAGCCCCCGGCCCGGCGTGCCCGGCGGGTAATTGGCCGGCCGCAGCAGCCGGTCAGTGCTGTCTAGGTAAGCCTGGATCTCCTTATGTTTCCAGATATGGTTGCCCGAGGTGATGACGTCAATCCCCAACTGAAAGAGCTGTTCCGCCACCTCGGCGGTAAGACCCATGCCTCCCGAGGCATTTTCGCCATTGGCCACCACCAGGTCAACCGCATATTGATCGACAACCTTATGGAGCAGGGCGGCCACGGCTTTCCGTCCCGGCGCCCCCATGATATCACCGATAAAAAAGATTTTCATCTACAAACCCGCGGGCCTTTCCAGACCTATAATCTTTTACTCAAGCCCAACGTTTTTGCAAAGAAAAAAACGACGGCCGGGGAAAAAATCACCGGGCATAATCCACCGCCCGGGTCTCCCGAATCACCGTCACCTTGATCTGACCGGGATAGGTCAACTCCGCCTCTATTTTTTTGGTGGCCTCCCGGCACATCAGGAACGCCTCCTCATCGCTGATCTTATCGCTGTCAACGATCAGCCTGATTTCCCGACCGGCTTGGATGGCATAGGTCTTACTGACGCCATTGAAACTGCGGGCGATCTTCTCCAACTCCTCCAGACGGCGGACATAGGTTTCCAACATCTCTCGGCGAGCCCCGGGACGGGCCCCCGACAGGGTGTCTGCGGCCTGGACCAAAACCGCCAACACCGATTCCGGGGGAATATCCTCATGGTGGGCATGAATGGCATGGATCACCCGATTGGATTCCCCATATTTTTTGGCCAATTCCGCGCCGATGAGGGCATGGGGACCCTCCACTTCGTGATCCACCGCCTTGCCGATGTCATGGAGGAGACCGGCCCGCTTGGCATGCTTGATATTAAGGCCCAGCTCCGCCGCCATGATACCGCAGAGATAACTCACCTCAATGGAATGCTGCAGGACGTTCTGGGCAAAACTGGTGCGATACCTGAGCTTCCCCAACAGTTTGACCAACTCGGGATGGAGACCGTGAACCCCGGCGTCAAAGGCCGCTTCCTCACCGGCTTCCCGGATACTGGCCTCCACCTCCTGGTTCATCTTCTCCACCACTTCCTCGATGCGCGCCGGATGGATGCGCCCGTCCAGAATGAGATGCTCCAAAGCCCGCCGGGCCACCTCCCGGCGGATGGGATTAAAGGCGGACAGGATCACCGCCTCGGGCGTGTCATCAATGATCACATCCACCCCCGTGGCCGCCTCCAAGGCGCGGATATTGCGCCCCTCCCGGCCGATGATGCGCCCCTTCATCTCTTCATTGGGCAGGTTGACCACCGATACCGTCTGCTCGGCCACATACTCACTGGCATACCGCTTAATGGCCAGGCCGATGATCTCCTTGGCCTTCCGGTCGGCCAATTCCCGGGCCTCTGTCTCCAAGCGTTTTACCAGCCGGGCCGCGTCGGTGCGCACTTCCCGCTCTAAATTTTTCAAGAGGATGTTGCGGGCTTCCTCGGAGCTGATGCCAGCCAACCGCTCCAACTGCAGCTTCTGCTCGCTGATCAACTGGTGAAAATAGGCCTCCTTCTCCTTGATCTCCTTTTCCAGAACCTCGATGGCCTTCTGACGGTGGCCCAATTCCGCTTCTTTGCTGTCCAACACGCTGATCTTCTTCTCCAGATGTTCTTCCTTCTGGATCAGACGTTTTTCCAGATTGTTCAGCTCCTGACGTCGTTCCCGAGTCTCCTTGTCAAACTCCACCTTCATCTGGAAGAGCTGGTCTTTGGCCTGCAAGGCCGTTTCCTTTTTGACGGCTTCAGCTTCCCGACGGGCTTCATCCAAAATCTTCTTGGCCAGATTCTCCACTGAATCAATACGAGATTCAATAATCATCCGGCGCAGATAAAACCCGGCAAAGATGCCAATGACGCCGCTTGCCCCCACCGCCAACAACGTCACGGATTCCAGCGGCAATCCCATAAATCCTTCCTCTCAGATCTATCTCAATAACCGCATCCCGCCAACGGGACCGGCTAAATGCACAAATGTTCGCTTGTGAAAAATTCGGGCTAAAAGAACGGCTCCTGGCCGCGGGTGGATGGCACTAAGGAAAGAAACGGCGTCTGCGGGATGACCTGAATTCAGACAGGGGATGGACTACTGCATATCTTACTTATGCCTCGAAATCCTCCTCTGACAGCTTGCGATCGCAGGTTCCACGGCGAATGCTCTGAGTTGCCCTATATATGCTGAACCGGAAAAATCCCGGTGGGAACATTGGCGTGACGTCGTTTCCCGGCCTGGAATGGCATCCAGGTTCTTAGTGTCTCCGGTAAAAGGCTGAGTAACCTGATTCACTCCCCCCGCGTCCGTGACGTGTCGGCAGGCCGTTCTTGAACCGTCTGTGGACACGTGGGTCGGCCATGATACCCCTTTAGGCTCTCCCAGGCGGGATCTGCACACCGGGGTCTGACTGGCGTCCCGGTTCAAATAGTGTTGGATCAATAATGGATCTGCCAATCACCTTCACCGCAGGGGAAGTGAAATTTTATTATCAAGTAAGCGTATTAAATTCTTAGACCTTACTTCAATCTCCCGTTGAAGACGAAGGAATTCCTCCTTTAATTCGAGATAGTCGAAGGCAAAATTGAGTGCTGCCAAAATGACGATGTCTTCATTCGTTGCCTTTGGTAAAGCTTTCCTTGTTTCTTGTATCTTTTCCTGGACAAGGTAAACCACCTCTTCCAGGTGTTGCTGGGAAGATTCACTCCGCAGCGTAAACGGTCTACCTAAAATCTCTACTTTTTTCGTAACCGGCGTTGAAATAGAACCTTCTCCTATTTCTCTGCACCTAATACTTCAAGCTTATTCAACAATTGATCAAGACGCTGCCGGATGATATCCCGCTCTCTGTTGAGCTTATTCAAAGCCTCTCTGGTCTCGGCCAGGGCCTTCTCCTGCTCCTCCAACATTTTCATTAGGGTGTTATTCTCATTCTGCAAGGTCTGGTATTGGCTGAGGACCTGTTCCAATTTTTTTTCCAATACTTCAAATAATTCCAATGCCACAATAAGATCCTTTCGTAGCCCGACTGGTTAGATTTTATTCTCTGTATCTGAAAAGTCAATATGTTTTCTCGCCCGGCCGCGGGGAGCGGCAAGGTCCACAAGGATGGTGCAAGAGGGGGGAGGGAAGGCAAGGTATGACAACCGGAGGGGAGTCCAGCGCCTTTAGGAAGTCTCGTCGCGCTCCGGCGGGGGACAGCAACAGTGTTCATCCCGACGGGAGCAGGGACCAACGGGCATTGCCAGAATTTTCTGACTGACACCCCGGCCCAACACCACTTTATGGCCATTGAGACTGACAACCAGAGAATTGCCGTTGTTCTGACAGACCGTTAACCGTTGCCCCGGAAACAGACCCATGGCCAACAGGCGGCCCTGCAGCTGGCGTCCGCCCACAAACCCTGTCATCACCGCCTCTTCACCGGCGGCAAAACTTGCCAATACTTGCGCCGGCACCGCCGGTAATGTCAGTTGTCCCTGATCAGACATGCTGTTCCTCCTGCTCCTGCCTCGAAGCCTGGGCCTGGCAACGCGGACAACAGCCATGGACTTCCAGAACATGTTTCGTGATGCTGTATCCATACATCTCTGCCAACTTCTGTTCCACGGTGGCCATTAACGGCTCCTCAAATTCTATCACGGCGCCGCACCCGGAACAGCGCAGATGACAATGGTGGGGACGGCCATAGATCTGCTCATAATGCCAATGGCCATCCTCATAATTTACTTCCCGAATCAGTCCACAATCCACCAGCAAGGGCAAGGTCCGATAAATGGAGGCCTTGGAAATCTTTTTCCCCTGGGCCAACAGCCGCAAAAACAAGCCGTCAACGTCAAAGTGTTCCCGATTGCGGAAGATCTCCACCACAATACTGTCCCGCTCCTGCGTCTGGCGCAGGCCCCGGGATCGGATAAACTCCTTGAACACCATTAATTCCGGCAACATAGCAAATTATCGTAATTGAGAAACATTTTCAATATTATAAACCATTTTCCCCCCTTGTCAAGCCGCAGGAAAAAAATACCGTAGTGGGCGGTCAGTTATCAGTTATTAGTTGTCAGCAAGATCGGTTTCTGTTCTGAAAATGATGCTTGCCTGTGCAGGGAAGCCTGCTTCACTGGTTTTCATGATCTCAGCTGAGCCGAAGGCTCATGATAACTGGTTTCCGGAGGAGCTTCTCTTTTAGGCCTCTTTTAGGGGGGCGGGCCTTAAGTGCCCCGCTCAAGGTAGCCAAAGACGATGACCTTTCGTTTCATGGTTCGCGGTGATTTTTATAAGTAATTGCCATTAGTTATAAAAGTCATCCGCAAGCCATGAAAATTGATGCTGCCCATAGGTTAGAGCTTGCACAGGCTGGAAAGCCTGTGCCACCAAATGTTGACTTTATTTTCTTGGTAATTGCCATAAGTTCCAAAAGCCACCCGCGAACCATGAAAATAAAGGTCGCTGCCAGTGGCTACCTTGGGCGGGCACAGAGGCCCGCCCCACTAAAAGAAAAGCTCTTCCGGAAACTGGAAACCGGCAACCAGAAACCGATTTTTCTGATGCGGGGGGGCCGGGGCAGGCAAGGATACCGGCCCCACGGACTCCCCTCTAATCTCTACGAACTATGAACTACGAACTTTATTTTCTAACTAATTGCCAATAGTTATAGAAGTCACCCGCAAGCCATGAAAATTGATGCTGCCCATAGGTTAGAGCTTGCACAGGCTGGAAAGCCTGTGCCACCAGATGTTGACTTTATTTTCTTGGTAATTGCCATTATTGATAAAAATCACCCGCGAACCATGAAAATAAAGCCTGTTGCCTTGTGCTACCTTGGGCGGGCACAGAGGCCCGCCCCACTAAAAGAAAAGCTCTTCCGGAAACTGGAAACCGGCAACCAGAAACCGATTTTTCTGATGCGGGGGG
>Ga0067045_1002950_pt1 | contig 49149 bp, 45 predicted proteins | sample TerdegcTABiofilm_FD_59184 | JGI IMG/M metagenome (GOLD analysis project Ga0067045, IMG submission 59184) | Combined Assembly of (Gp0054472, Gp0054536) Wastewater bioreactor microbial communities from Singapore -Terephthalate degrading...
GCACATTCCGGAAAAACATGAAAAGTGTTCGACTAAGACTGGAATGGGTGTTCGGATATCACCGGAATTGGTGTTCGACCTTTTCCGGAATTGGTGTTCGAGGTTGACCGGAATTTACAATCAAAACTCAATAACAACTCAAATTTACTTTAGAAAGGTCAGCGAACTGAAGCCATACGGTGGATGGATATACTGCTCGTTAAAGAGCAAAAAACCTTGAAAAGATTACGGGGTTTAACAGTATGGCCTTTAGGAAATCTATACTCCTCACTGCTGTGCCTTAATCTGTCTGGGTAAGTGCTGCGTGTGAATTTTCTCGACTGTAAGTCACGAATGAAAACTTCCAAAGACTATGCCAAGTAATATTCACTAATTACTTACCATAACTGAACCGAACCACTGGTTACATCGCACATGTGGTTGACATATATAACAATTTGACTTTTTACAAAAAATTGCTATATACGATAATAAGGAAATCATGATAGCAACACATTCTCCCATGGCAAGTTTTTACAATTCCCTGCCATTTTCTTCACTTTGATTAAACCCTAACCGCGAAAAAAAGTTATTGGAACGAGCAGATAACATGGCTTCAAGCAGCGAGGTTTCCATGGGGTCACAAAACGTATACTCATTGTTGATGATAATGATTTAATACGGACAAAACTAATGGAATTCTGTGACAATCTCGGATATGAAAAAGTCATAACGGATTGGGGAAAGGATGCTGAACAAACGTTTGAATCTCATACCTTCAATCTGGTGATCTTCGATCTGCCCATCTTTGATATCGTGATGAGAGATTTCAGGTGCATCGAAATGTTACGCACGCTCATGGCAAACAACAAAAAGGTTCCTTTTCTTCTCATAACAGGCTATTCAACTATTCAAACCGCTGTTGAGGCAATAAAGAATGGAGCCTATGATTATATTATCAAGCCTTTCTCCATGGATGAACTGAGAATAAAGGTTGAAAGAGCCTTGATGACAAACGAGCTAAAAACCTCTCTTGAGAGAGCATACCTCATTGCGCTGATCCTTATCCTTTCCATACCAATCCTGTTCATAACGAGCATCATCCTTGGTCTTATATTGGCCATGTGATTGGCTATTGCTTCGTGAAACGTCTATATTGAATATTCTTTTTGTAAGCTATTGATACTAAAATGCCCCCGGCGTGACTCGAACACACGGCACATGGATTAGGAATCCATTGCTCTATCCGCCTGAGCTACGGGGGCATTGGATTGATTATACCGGTTTTTCTTAGGCCTTTCAACAGGAAATGATGGACATGAAGGATAGAAGGTTAAAGGGAAAAGGGAAAAGGTTAAAGGAGTATGATAAGGAACAATAAAAAGATTTTATTGTAAAAACCTTAATCGTGCTCCTTTAACCTCAAAGTCATTTATCTCAGCCCGTCTTCTTTCTTGGCCTCGTTCTTTTTAAGCCCGCCAACACGTGGATGTGGCCTTCCACCATCAGTAACTGCAACAGCAATCACAATTTCATCTGATTTTGGCGCATCACTTATGGATACAGTCATGCCATCAAAATGAGAACGCACAAATGCTGCGTCTTTATAATGCAGCGGGATATCGAGGCTATCTCCCATACGACCTATCTTTTTGACGGAAGGAATTATTGCCTTTCCGCCTCCCGTAGCTGCTCGCAGGGGTGTTCCTAACTTAGGATGGAGAAGAGCAGCGGCAAGCTCAAGCTCTCCTTTCTCTCCTACTATTGCAGCTTTACCATAGCTATGGACTTCTACTCCTTTGCCAAGAGCTTCAACAGCCTTGTCAGAAATGATTTTCCCAAGCTCTTCGCTATAATCAATAAGGGCATTTAAGTCTTCCTGGTACGTTCCTGCATAAGGGTTCTTGATAACCGCTAATGTAGCAACCTTACGGATTGGCTTATCAAGCCTCTTTTCACCATCTGCATAGACCTCTTCAATGACTGTAACAATCTTTCTAATTTCCATTTTGCACCTCCAGTGTAATGGGGTAGTCACCATGAATCGTGGTGACGATACGCTCTTTCAGTTTTATAATTGCATCATAAATATGTCTATCAAGCTTTAAATGTGAAGCTAATTGTAATCCTTTTTCCAGTGAATCGCGGATAACATCTTCTGTTAAATATTTAATCTCTGTTGTAACATACTCGTCTGGAATATCAGTCAACGGATCAATCTCGCATGCCTTTTTTCGGAGAACGTGGGCCGTGTTTACGCTGGTATTATTGCATATGAACGTCGCCGCAGCATCTGCCACTGCCCCGGTAGGAGCAATAACTGTTACACTGTCTGCCAAACCAAGCGTGAAACTTCTGCCACCAAAACCGCTTGTGGCCAAACCATAATTGGTAAGTCCGGTAATGTTGAGCGTATACCGAGGAGCATTGTCTGTAAGAATGTCCTCAATACCGACTTTCATCCCTTTCCCGGTGCGATTGAGAATCGAGATATCCCCTCCATTATTTACAGAAATTCTATCGAGTCCTTCATCCATGATATATTCTTTAAGGGCATCCGAGACTGAACCGGCAACCGCTGCCATTGGCGTCAGGCTCATTTCATCGATTAGTTTAGCTGCTTGGACCATTCGTTTTGGCACATCAGGCATATGTTTTGTGTTTTTAATCCTATACGATTTCTGTTTCAGCACCGGGAGATATTCTCTGATATCTTGGAGTATATTTCGAACCTTTTCCTCTATCCTTCGTTTGTCAAACTCATACAATACCCCTTCTTTTTCTCCGTTCACCACTAAACTTGCCGGACCGATTTCTATGAACATGGTGAATTGTCAGAAAAAGGTCAGGGTTCGGAGTTTTCTGTTCGGAGTAATAACGACGGCGATGACCCTACAAGCAAATTTAACTTCGGAGCCATAACTCGTGACTCGCCGAAATGCCTATTGTTTCTGTCATTACCCATTACCTATAACCTAATGTCTATTGCCCTCTATCACTTTCTTTTTCTCATTCAGTTCCTTCAATACCTCTCCTATTGGTTTTATTGCGTCTATGTGGCCGCCAATGTTCTTGAATGTCTCAAGGGACATGGTATATTCAATGGGAAGAATGAAGGATGGCGTTGGCGAAATATAGATACTTCCATATTTGATCTTCTCTACATCAACGAGAAAATTTATCCCACCGCCAGGGAAGATAAACGGCTTTGCACCGCCAATCGTCACTGTGACCTTTCCTGCATGAACAGCTTTCGTCAATTCGATTGGATTTCGTGTTACCCCTGCCCTCGCAGAACCTCCAACACCGGCTGCGAAAATTGCGCTTACCCGTGACGCCTCACATGAATTTCTTAGAACCTTTATGAATTCCATAGCTGAAGTATCAGGTTGTTCCTTCTTAAAGTCACCATTGATCATACGGAAATAGGCGTATCGCCAGCCAGTGGTCTCGGTAATAAGGAGGGTCATGCCTTCTTTGCATTTCCTTTTGTCAATTTCTTTGATCACATCGAGTGGTTCCTGCACATCGGTTCCACCCCATCCTGTCCCTTTTCCAAGGAAATATCTTCCATCAGTACTTTTTTGTCCTTTTATGGATATCGGTGACCGATTTTTCTTTAAATATCTCCCTGCCGGATGTTCGCTGAAGAGTCCTGTAATATGGCCATCAAGAACAATTACTTCATCTGCAGCCTTTTCCATATATGGTGCAAAAAGTCCAGACACTGCACTTCCGCACCCTACCCTCATTTTCTCCTCCGATTGACCATTCACTTTAGGCGCTTTTCCAAGAGCAAGCTCCAAGGTTGGACCATCCTCCACTTCAACCTTGATTGTTTTTCCCTGGAGGAATTCGAATAAAGTCTTTGCTGCAAAGAGCCCGTCTTTCGATGTAAGGATATTTACTCCCCCAAGAGAGAGTATCTTTGAGCCATATTCTTCTGTACAAAGATGCCCCAGATGTCTCTTACCTTTCTTACGAACATAGACTCTTTTTGCCTCCTCGCCCAGAAACAAATCCGTGTCAACCTTGAGTTTCATCCCACTATAGCTCAATGGCGCTTCGGTTACAACAGTAACTATATCAATACCGTCCCGTACTCCTTTTACAATAAATGGAGAAGGACGAAAATCAGGATACGTTGTACCTGAGCCAATACCCGTGAGAAGTGGTTTTTGTATCGAAGGATCTTCATCGGTCCCAACAAGGTCGAGGACTTCATTATAGGTGTGTACTCTTCCTTTCCTCAGAATCTCACCCTTTGCATTATAATAGCGCATGCATGCACCTGTAGCGCCTTCGGGTATCCTGCACATGATCGGACAGTTTGTGCACATGGGTTTATCATCTTTTTCTATTACGCTGAAGACATCTTCCGGACAAACCTTCAAACATGTTTTGCATTCAACGCACCCTTCACCAATTGTAACCTTCTTATTCTTAATGCCAATTATACCAAGCGGACACACTTCTTCACACAATCCGCATCCCTTACATTTATCTCTATCTATTTGCATCATAAACCTCTTAAACTGTGAGTTAAGAGCTGAAAACGAAAAGTTTTGTGTCTCAGTTTTGGCGTCTTCACCCTATGTTCTTTCCTCTATGCAGTTTTTCTCACCGGTGGCGGTGTATTTCTGCTAACCTGCGTCTTAACCACACCGTCAATCAACACCATGGCAATACCAGGTATATCTCCAACTTCGATTGCTTCTTTTGCATTTTTGCCTGCCGATCCCATGGGTGCATCAATTATCTGGAGATCTGCATCGTCGCCGACCTTCACCATTCCATGGGACAAGCCATACACGGTTTTGGTGTTTCCTGTTGCACAGCATACAGCATTCTCAGCAGGGATTCCGCACAGGGAAGAGATGAAATTGACCATTCTCCAGATACCGAGCGGGATCACTCCTGTTCCTGATGGTGCATCATTTCCAATGATAAGCCTCTTCAGTATCCCATTATTTTTCATATACCGGGCTATCTCAAATGCGGTCAACGGATTTCCGCAATGAACTATTTCGATTGCGCATTGCGTTTTATCTATCACGCGTCGTGCTTCATCAACTGATACGCTCGTTGGCCCCCCATTAAGGTGACACGCAACGGTTGGATCTGCAACAAGGCAATCTTCACATGTCACTGTTGAGCTTCCTGGTACAGATGTTCCTCCAACATGCATCATAACCTTCATTCCATATTTTTTTGCCCATTCAACCATCATCTTTGCATCCTTCGCAGCCTTTACACTGCCCAAGCCTATTTCGCCAACAAGCCAGACGCCATCGGCGGCAAGTTCTTTGAAGTCATCCTCTACAAGACCTTTTTCAAGAATGAGGGCGCCGCCATATACCTTCACTCCAGCAGGACGAGCTTTTGCGAATGATTTCTGCGCCAGGAGAGCGAGGGCTTTGGTACCCTTCGGGTCTGTTGGTCTACCGGGCAAATGAACCTCTCCGGCTGAAATCATACTTGTTACACCCCCATGGAGGCTGCTATCAATGAAATTGAGCTGGCTCTGCCGTGGAGTAAAATCACCAAATACTGGGTGTGTATGGGAATCAATAAAACCAGGACAAACGGTCATTCCGTTTGCATCGATGACCTTGTCGGCCAAAACAGGGGATTCTTTTTCAATTGCCTTGATTTTACCATCTTCTATAATGATTCCCACAGGACCATCGATGACGGGTGATTCTATGTCTCCAGTAAAAACTGAACCAATGTTCTTTATGACGAGTATGCTCATAGTTTTTACCTCCTTTCATTCTTTTTTTTCTTCTATCAGTTTCTTTAGCCTCTCTATATGACAGGGAAGCTGAAAAGGCCTGACACCTACGGCATCCTGAATTGCATTCATAATACTTGCAGCCTGCGGTATTAATGCCGGTTCGCCTACACCCTTTGCGCCAAACGGTCCGGTTGGCTCTTCATCCTCAACAATAAACACTTCGACATCCGGCATATCCATTGACGTAGCCATGTAGTAGTTATCAAGAGACCCAGATTTCTCAGGAATGAACTCTTCCATGAGGGCGAACCCTACACCCATAGCGATACCGCCGTAGATCTGTCCTTTTACCAGCCTTGGATTGACGGCTTTGCCCACATCATGGGAGGCGTATACTTTTTTTACTGAACAAGTTCCGGTTTTTTCATCTACTGAAACTTCTGTCATATGGGTTGCAAATGCATATGTTGCATATGGTGTACCTTCAGATGTTTCCATATTGAGTTTTGTTGTTGGGGGATCGAAAAAACCATCAAAGATCAGATTTTGTTCGGATTGGGCTTCTGGGTAAATATCGGCGAGCGATCTTCCTTGATAATAACCTTTTCTCTCAAGAAAAGCTCGACATGAACGTGCAGCCTCATACACTGCCCTGCCCGATATGTATGTCTGACGGCTTGCCGATGTTGAACCCACATCTGAGGACGTATCAGTATCCCCGCGAACAAGGACAACATCGTTTTCATCAATCTTTAAGGTTTCAAGGAGAATCTGCAACAGTATGGTATCAGAACCCTGACCGATCTCGCATACACCTGAGTGAAAGGCAATCTTTCCATCTTCAGTAAGCCTAAGATGGCATCGTGAAGGATTTGAGATACCGGTATTACCACAGCCATAATACATACAACCGAGGCCAAAGCCTGTACCGTCATTCTTTTTCTTTCGTGCCTTCCAGAGGGGTTCTATTTTTCTCAGCGTGTCGAGAAGTCCGGCACTATGATACAGAACCTGTGAAGTTGCCGTACGAGAACCCTTCCGTAGTCCATTTTTCATTCGAATATGAAGCGGATCCATTGTGAGAACACGGGCGATCTCATCCATCTGCGATTCATGAGCAAATGCAAGTTGAGGCACGCCAAATCCCCTCATTGCGCCACACACAGGATTATTCGTGTAAAACATTCGGCTATCAGTATACACATTCGGCACTTCATAAGGACCGGTTGAGTGAACTGCAGCGCGAAGACAAACCGTCTCACCGTATGAGATATATGGACCTGTATCTCCGATGATATTAACTTTCACGGCCTGGAGTGACCCGTCTTTCTTCGCACCTGTTTTGTATTCTATATATAGAGGATGTCTCTTCGTGTTGGAAAGAAAGCTCTCTTCACGGGTGAAACGCATCATGACCGGTTTCTTTGTATAGTGGACGGCCAAGGCGAGAAAAAGCTCAACGGTGACATCGAGCTTTCCTCCGAATCCACCTCCTGTTGTGGCCTGAACAACCCTCACTTGATCTTCAGGGATGCCCAGGACACGCGATATCTCTTTCATCTTGTAATGGATGTTTTGCGTTGAGGAAAGAACAACGATCCTCCCTCGGTCATCAAGATATGCAATGCCCGCTTCTGTTTCCATGAATCCATGGTCGAGCCACGTTGTCCTGTACGTATGTTCAACGATCACATCCGATTCGGCAAATCCTTTATCTATATCCCCTTTAATGACTTTCCGATGGCTGAGCAAATTACTGCTTTGATGAATAAGGGTTGATGATCTCTCTGCCATGAAAGGATCATGGATTGACTCAATGTCATCATAATCAACTTCTACGAACCTTAATGCTGTGCGGGCAGCCTCTTCTGTTTCTCCAACAATGATGAGAATTGGCTCTCCAATGTATCTGACCTTGTCTTCCGCCAGACAGGGTTGGTCTTTTTTAATGGCGCCGATTCGGTTTTGTCCTGGAATATCAGCAGCCGTGATTATCCGGACAACACCTGGCTGAGCCGTTACTTTCCTCACATCAATGCCTCTTATCCACGCGTGGGGTCTTTCGCTCCTATATACAACTGCAAAGAGCGATCCTTCTTTCTTCATGTCTCCTGCAAAGACAGGCCTACCCAAAACCTTGTCAATTACGTCAATTCGTTCTTTGTCTTGACCAATCATAATATCTATTAACCTGTAAGAATCTCGCCCAGAAGTGCCTTCACAACTGGCATTTTATATGCAAATGAAGGACGTATACCGGAAATTTTCTTAATTTCGTCAAGGATTTCCTCGATAGCAGCCTGTATCGTATGGTTGTTTTTTTCTTTGCCCTGTAATGATTCTTCAACGTTTCGTGGTCGAAAGGGCATAGGAGTGCATGAACCGATAGCCACCTTTATGTCTTTGTACAATCCGTCCTGTTCCTGAATAGCCCACGCAATAGATAATCTGGAAATTGCCCATGTTGCACGCTTGGTTACACGAATGTACCCCTCTCTATATCCCGGTAACCCCCTTAACTCAATAAAGGCAAGAATCTCATTCGGACGAATAGCCGTCTTATAGGGCGCAATAATAAAATTTTCGAGCTTCATTCTTCTGACTCCATCTTTTGATTCAAGTACGACATGGGCATCATGAATCAGAAGAGGTGCAAGAGAATCCGCTGCAGGAGATGCGTTCACGAGATTTCCACCAATAGTTCCCATATTTCTGATAGCTGGAGATCCAACCCAACCGCATGCCCGGGAAAGGCTCGGTGACATTTCGCTGATAATGTGATCTTGGTTTATCTCGCCGTGGGTTGAAATGGCACCGATCTTGATTAATCCATCATAGGCAGATATACCCTTTAAATCATGAATATGGGTAATGTCGACGATATGGCTCCATGACTCACCTCTTCTCATCTTGACGAGAAGATCGGTACCACCGGCAAAAACTTTTACATTTTCGAGAGATGTTAGGCAGGCAAGGGCGCGTTCTTTTGACTCAGGAATTACACTTGCAAATTCCGGCAGCATTTCGGATTGCCTCCACAATCTGTATATATCCTGTGCACCTGCACAGATTGCCGCTGATAGCATGCTTTATATCGTCATCAGAAGGGTGCTGATTCTTCAGGAGGAGGCTGTAGGCGGCAAGCAACATACCTGGCGTGCAATAACCGCATTGAATTGCACCATATTTGATGAATGCCTCCTGAAGGGGATGAAGAAGGTTGGCATCCCCAAGAAATTCAACTGTTTTTACATCACGGCCAGAGACTTTGGAGGCAAGCGTCAGACATGCATAGTGCGGTTCGTTATCTATCAGAACAGTGCAGGCACCACATTCACCGATGGAGCATCCTTCCTTGACGCTCTTTATATCGAGCTTTTCCCTTAGCATGTGAAGGAGTGTCTCATTATCCTCAACATCAACAACTTCTTGCTTACCGTTTAGGATAAAGTCTATTTTTTTCATGTCTTAGAATTCTTTTGTCTCGTTACTAACCAATCTCTAAAAACTAACAACTCCGAGCTGCCGTTCCATTATCCACCCATCAAATTTGGAAGAAACAATACAATCTTGGGAAAGATCGTAAGAACGATCGCTACAATGATGATCGAAAGCAGAAACGGTGTCGCACCTTTGAATATCTCAGCCATAGGTACATCTTTCGCGATACCTGCAAGGGTATACACGTTCAGTCCGACTGGGGGTGTGATAAGACCAGCCTCCATCATGAGGACAGCAACAACTCCAAACCATATGGGGTTAAAGTTCAAAGCCACGATAACAGGATAGATGACCGGCAATGTAAGCACCATCATGGAAACGGCGTCTAAAAAACAACCCAGCATAAAATATATTGCTATAATGATTGCCAAAATCAAATACCGGGAAACGGTAAGACCCGCTATCCATCCAGACACAACCGTTGGAATAGTTGAAAGAGCAAGAAAGTAACTAAATACAGTGGCACCTGCTACAAGAAAAAGTACCATAATAGAAATCCTTGCCATTTCCAAAAGTGAGGAGAAAAGCCCCTGCCAGCTTAGTCTCCGCTTGAGAAGAACAATTACCAGTAAAGCAGTAGCACCTATTGCGCCTGCCTCAGTAGGATTGATAAAGCCAAGATAAATTCCTCCCATAACGATAAAGAACACAAGAATCGTTTCCCATATTCCCTTGAGGGCTTTCAGTTTCTCACTAAAGGTTACCTTTCCAGGAGTCGTAGGAGCAAGTGTATGGTTGATCTTTACCTGACCGATAATAACCAAAATATATGCCAATGAAAGAAGTAATCCAGGAAAAATCCCCGATATGAGTAACTTACCGATTGATTGTTCCGTAAGCATTCCATACACCACAAAACCGAGACTCGGCGGAATGAGGAATGCAAGCGTTCCACCAGCAGCAACAACACCCGTGGCCAATTTGGGATGATAATTGAATCTCCTCATCTCGGGAAGAGCAATATTGCCCATAGCCGCAGCCCCGGCAACAGATGATCCACTCAACGCAGCAAAACCTGCACAGGCAGCTATAGTCGCAACACCCAGGCCGCCGGGAAGGCGTCGAAACCATTTGTCGAATGTTTCGTAAAGCTCACGCGTAATCCCTGCACCACCAGCAAATCCGCCCATAAGTATGAAAAGAGGGATGATGGTGTAAGGATAATTTGCAGCGGTCTCATAGAGGGTTTTTGCAACTACAGGAAGGGCCGCTTCAAACGATGTGAGAGTCCATATTCCAAAAAACCCGACAAACATCATGAGAAAGGCAATAGGCATTCCCAGAAGCAGAAGGACTACAACGAGGGCACTGCCAAGAATACCCGCCAATATAGGATCTACCATCTGATTACTTCCCCCTCGCACTCACTCTTGATACAGCATTGATTACGTCAATAAAAAGTTCCAACAAAAGAAGAAAACCTCCAACAGCAACGAGAAGCCTGAATGGCCATTGAGGAACCCGTAACATATCTGATACGGTTTTTTCGTGAATTCCTTCTACAAATCCCTGCCAAACGACGATTGCGATAATAAACATGCTTGCGAGGGTTGTCAGGATCTCAAGAACACCTTGAGTCCGTGTTGAAAATCTCTTGGTTAAAAAATCAACGCCTACATGGCCTTTAACCTGCTGGGTGTATGCCGCACCCAGCAGGATTATAATAGATAACATGTACTCAGAGAGCTCCAAAGTGCCCGGTATCGGCTTGTTAAAAAAACCACGGCTGATAACATCTCCGGTTGTTATTAGCATAAGTGGTATGGCGAGGAACATTCCCACCGCACATACAGTGTAAGTAATACGCTGTATCACCCTTTGAAAACCCTCTAATCGTTCCATATCAAGCCTTCAATTTCACACCTTTTTGAATTCAGGGGGACACGCAACAAGATGAATTTTTCTCTTTTCACATTCTTCGTTCATAATTGCTACAACCTTTCGAGCTGGAAGCCCCTTGCCTTCAAGATCCTTTACCCATGCTCTTGTCACATCCTGGAATTTGGCATACCACTGCTCTGCCTCGGCCTTGGGGAGGTCGATGAACTTAACACCTTTATCCGAGATTTCCTTCATAATGACCTTGTAATCGGCTTGGTTCAGGCCACCTGTTACCTTGAAAGGATTGGTACATACCTCATCGACGAGTTTTTTCTGTTCAGCAGGCAGCTTGTTCCACGAGTTCATATTCATCACGGTTCCTTCAGACACACAGCCAAAGGTCAGCACTGTTGCATACTTAGCTACTTCATAAAGTTTAAAACCCTGGATTAAAGGAGGACATGTCACAATACCGTCCACAGTACCTGTTTCCATTGCCATATAAACATCTCCTAATGGCATAAATACAGGCTCAGCACCGAGGGATTTAATATAGTTCGTCTGATGTCCACCAGGTGACCTTAACTTCATACCTTTCAGATCTGCCATTTTTGAAATCGGCTTCTTAGACCAGATAAATGACTGAATACACCCGTTCAGTTCGAGGACTTTTACATTTTTGAACTCATCCTTTAATGCACGGTTGTAAACGGCATTTCCTATGTCGGCTGCAATGTCTTTTCCATCGACCCACACCGCCAGAGAGAGAACATCGGTGAGAGGAAAACGTCCAGGAGTCCAGGTGGCAGTGAAATAGCCCATATCTGACATGCCTTTTGCAACAATGTCAAAATGCTCCGGGCCCTTTCCGAGTGCAGCTCCTGCATACATCGTATATGCCATTTTCCCTCCGCTTCTCTTTTTTAGCTCTTCAAGCATTGGAGTCCAAACTGTCTTTACTTCCTTGCCAACTGGCGGGTGCCATGTGCTGAATTTTATATTGGTTGCCTGTGCATGAAGAAGTCTGCCATCGAACATACCCATTCCAAGAGCAGCACCACCGATAAGTGCACCTTTTAAGAAATTCCTTCTTGAAAGTTCCTTGCATTCGTCACACATTTTTTCCCTCCTTTATGTATTTTACTGAAACTAACTGTAATAATACCTCTTAACCTCCCGAAACGCAATCAGCAATCAAACCCATCTCAATGTAACTGTCTTCTCATCTAAGAAAAGTTTTACCGAATCCATCCGTGATTTTGACATACCGAAGAATGAATCCTTTTTGGAACCTAACCCGAAAAATGCGTAGGGTTGAGGTATACCCGCATTGACGCCTACATTTCCCACCTCGCACTCTCGAATAAATTTTCGCGCTACTTTACCGCTCTCTGTAACAATACACGCTGAATGGCCATAGTTCGTGCCATTAATCCATCCGATGGCTTCATCCAAGTCTTTGGGTCTCAAAAGATTTGCCAGTGGACCGAACGACTCTTCCTGTGCAATATACATATCGGTCGTAACACCTTCGAAGATTGTTGGACCGAGGTAATACCCATTCTCATAGCCCTTGACCTTTACTTTCCTCCCGTCAAGGAGAAGTTTAGCACCTGATTTCAGTCCCGCCTCAATAAACTCTATTACTTTGTCCTTTCCCTGCTGTGTCGTAAGAGGCCCAAGTTCCACTGATTCATCCAGACCATACCCTATTTTCATTGCTTTTGACGCTGCTATAAAAGACTCTCTGACTGTTTTGTATCTCCTGTCATCGCCTATGATGGCCACGTTATCCGAGCCCAGGCACCGCTGGCCGGACATACCGAAACAACCCCTTAGAAGATAGTTCACCGCATTATCTATTGGAGCATCTGGCATAATTACAATAAAGTTTTTCCCGTTTCCATTCAACGACGACCGTTTCCCGTACTTTCCGCATAATTCAAAGAGCTCCTTCGCAACACGAGTTGAACCGATAAGACCAACCCCCTTTACCCGTGGGTCAGCAAGAATCTGTTGATTTAACCCACGTTCCGGACCCATGTGGAGAAGGTTTACCACTCCGGGAGGAAATCCTGCTTCCTCAACCACCTTGAAAACTGCATCTGAGGAGAGAGGAACCTGTCTGCTCGGTTTTACAATGACTGTGCACCCGCAGGCCAATGCATAGGGAACAAAGGAAGACCAGGCGTGCATGGGAATATTCCCGGGAGTAATAATGAGAAATACACCGGCAGGCTCTTTGATTTCATAACAATCAATTCCATTCGCCAGTTGGTCAACGTGGCGGCCCATGTAGTATCCATACATGGAACTCCCGGCCGCCTCAATATTTTCACAGAATCTGGCGAGCGTTCCACGGGCTTCATCGATGGTTCGCCCGTGATCCTGGACGAGAATCCTGGACAACCATTCCGCTTTTTCATTCACCTTATCTCTCATGTTAAAAATGAGTCTCGACCTATCCCTGAAAGGAACATTTCTCCATTTTTTAAACGCCTCATAGGCAACGGTAATTGCCTTGTCTACATCTTTTATGGATGCCACAGGGGCTTCTGCAATGACTTCACCCGTAGCAGGGTTTGTTGTCTCAAAATACTTCCCTGATTCCGGCTTTACCCACTCACCATGTATATACTGTTTCAGTTTTCCGTAATGCTTTTTCACTTCTGGTAGTAGTGCCATCTAGTCCTCCATGATTTAAATCTTTCTGATTTGCAGCATAACTCCAATCTCTAAACCATCAACTCCCTGGCTAGAAGGTCGGTGGTGTTATCACCCATATGACAATCACATCCTCTTTTCCTTTATTTCCCCAATCATGCGGAATTTGTGATGAAAAGTAAAAGCTCTCATTCGCATGTACCTTATGGATCTTGTCCTTCAGCATGAGTTCCAGCTCGCCCTTCACAACGAATCCNAACTCCTCACCATCATGGGAGTACATTCCATGAGAACCTCCGCCAGGTTTTATTACAGTGTAAAAAGGCTGCATCCTCTTNTTAACTACGCTTTTAACCAAAGAATGAATTTTTGCATCCCAGCGTTTCAGTTGCATGACAACGCGGTCCTGCGGTCTTGTTACGATGTCTCCATGATTAAAATCAGTCATGAAAAAATCAACGATATTAACATTTAATGCTTTTGCAATCTTTTTCAACATAGATATGGAAGGGTCAGCTTTGCCCCTCTCAATCTGAGATATCAGCGATGGGGGTGCACTCAACAAGCTGAGCAAGCTGTTTTAAATTCAGCTTTCTCAGCTCTCGTAACTCTTTCATTTTTAATCCGATGTCCATGGTTATCTTTACTATTTAATATTTTTTAAAAGATTAAATTTGATTTAATAGTATGTCAAGAAAAAACTTGAGAATTATTTTTGGCTTAATACGGTTTTTAAGGTTTGTTTGCTGTATGTACAATGTCAATGAGAGTAATTTCTGGTGGCGCAAGAAATCGTATTGGCGGTCCCCATGTACCCGTACCCCTGCTTACATATAAAGAGGAGCCGTTATTGAGCCTGTAGATACCGGCATATGTATTGAAAAACATTTTAGTAATGAGAAAAAATGGAAAAATCTGGCCTCTGTGTGTATGACCCAAGAGCTGAAGATCATAAACACAGAGAGATCCGCCATACGGAACCGGTCTGTGTTTGAGAAGAATCGTGTATTGTGAGCCATCAATCTTGGAACACAATTTATCTTCTGATACGTAGATGCCTCTTCGCCAGCCTTTCTCAGCTTCGTCGTCAACGCCTGCAATAGTTATGATTCCTTCGATATTTACCACTTCTTCTCTCAGTATTGTAAAACCGGCTTTTTTCGTAAATTCCAGCGCCCGATCGATTCCGGCATAAAACTCATGGTTGCCTGTTACTGCAAATTTTCCGTAAGGTGTATCTATTTTCTGAAAAAGGATTGCCAGGTCATCGATATTGTCGAGTTGAACATCGACGAGATCACCGGTTGAAACAAGAATATCCGGTTTTGCGCGCTGAACAGCCTCAACAATGCTTTTAATCCTTTCTTCACCAATGATCAGACCAAGGTGAACATCAGAAATCTGAACGACCCTTACTTTTCCTATATCAGATGAGATTTTCTTTGTCGGTACGATAAGATGTTCAATTTTTATCTGTCTTGCCTCAAATATCCCATAGAGAACAATTAAAAATGTTATTGTACAACATATTGAAAAATAGAATCGATGAGCAGATAGTGCATAGGAAAAATTCCTGCTCGATAAAATGCCTGATATATACATGATAAGCCGAAATAAATCACACAGAATTTCTGCCAAAAAGAATATGAGAATGGCCCCCATCCATGTATAACCAACAAAAGCAATCACCCTTGCAACTTCCTCATGACCTGTCCTCTCGGCAAAGCGAACTATTACTGGAGCAAAAATCATAAAGAGCAATATTACGCTCGAGATCACGCTTGCCGCCAAACCGGAAGCAAACGCAGCCCGTACCTTCATAAAAATATAGAGATGAATCCCACTGTATAGTATGAAAAAAGTTATGAAAAACCAGGTCATTTTTCAGAAACCTTCACAAACATAGTCCGGAAACGCAAATATTCATCGCTCACTGTATACATGCCTTCCCTTTGTGTCAATACTTTTCATTGAGCGGATTTGGCATGGATCGATAAACAATGAATTATAGATTTATAAATAAAGCTATGGAGTAAGCCGCCATACCGCAACCGTATGACACGATAAGCATGAACAATAGAGAGATGATCAGCCACTTCCAACCACCCATCTCCTGTTTCATAACCGTGATTGTCGGCAAACACGGTATGAGCAACATCAAGACGACAAGAAACGCGAGGGCTGATGGATGATTGATTGATGCCGGCAGAACATCAAGCAAGCCTTGTTCTCCGACATTATAGAGCACCCCAAGGGTTGCTACAGAATTCTCTTTCGCAAAAATACTTGCTAGAAGTGCAACGAGCATTTTCCAGTCCAGGCCAAGGGGTCTCCCCACAGGTTCGATAAGGTGACCAACCCACCCTAATATACTATGCTCGACATTACCTCCAGGAAAGTTGGAAAAAATCCACAAAGCAATTGAAAAACCGAGTATTATTGTGCCAGCTTTTTTAATAAATGAGCTCGTTCTGTTCCATGTTACCAATGCTATCGTTTTTAAATCCGGTTTATGGTACAAAGGCAATTCCATTATAAATGGGACAGCCTCATCTTTAAAAAATAATTTGCTAATTATTGTTCCAGCAAAACCTAAAGCTAAGATATTCAAAATAACAAGGATGCTGGTAATCATTAAAGCTTTCTCTCCAAAGATTGCACCGGCAATAAAGGTCAAACCAGCAAGCCTTCCTGTGCAGGGTACAAATGGTGTTAGGAAGATGGTCATAAGCCTCGCTTTCTTCGACTCCACAACTCTCGCACCGAGGATCGATGGTACATTACACCCAAAACCAAGACACATTGGTAAAAAGCTTTTGCCATGAAGGCCCATGATATGCATAAATCTGTCCATTACAAATGCGGCCCTCGCCATATACCCTACGCTTTCAAGAGTGGCCATAGCTGCAAAAAATATCGCCAATATGGGCACAAATGTGAGGATAGACCCAACTCCCCCAATGATGCCATTTACCATAAGACCTCTTACCCACCACGGGCCATTAGTTAGTACTTCATCTAACCATCGACCGAGAAAGCCGGCAAGGGATGCAAGGAGTTCCTGTAATGGAAAACCAAGCTCGAATGTAATGAGAAAAATAAGGGCAAGGATGCAAAGGAGCACTGGAATTCCGATTACCGGACCTGTGAGGACATGATCGATGCGATCCGTCATGAGGACCTGCCCTCTTTTGAACCTCGAAATCGCAGCCCTGGTAACCACTTCTATCCAGTCATATCGACCCCCAACAACTGCCCGTAACCCATCTTCATGTTTTATAAGGAGAGACTGTATTTCGTTCCATGTATCTAAAGGAACTAAGTCCTCAACAAGTTTAGACATCTCAGGATCCCCTTCCAGAAGCTTAGTTCCAACCCAAACTTCGCTATATGGCAGTGGAATATGGCCTTTAATGAGTTCCATAAGACGCTGAAATATTGCCCGGTGATCAGCAGCAACCCCTGGAAATCTTGGGTTATATTCACGCTCTCCTTCAGAAACCTTTATGATTTCATGAACAAGCTCACGAATACCCCTGTTCTTCGTAGCCACCATAGGTATAACGGGCATTCCCAGGGATTTCTGAAGGGCTTCAATTTCAATTTGAATGCCCTGATTTGATGCAATATCAAGCATATTCACTGCCACCACAATCGGGGGGCCAACGAGAAGAAGTTCAGATAGTAAATACAGGCTTCGCTCAAGAGCAGAAGCATTAACGATAAGCACAACTACATCAGGATGTTCGTGGATTATAAAATCCCTAACGGTCCGTTCTTCCTCTGAAAACGCACTGAGGCTGTATGTTCCTGGTAAATCAATCATCTTTATCTCAGTATCCCCTGAGATATGGACACCTTCTTTCTTTTCAATTGGTTTACCGGGCCAATTTCCTACGTGTTGCGAAAGTCCGGTGAGAACATTGAAGACTGTAGATTTTCCAACATTTGGTTGACCTGCTAAGGCGACAAGAATAGATTTTTTTGGCTTTGCCTCACCATAGTTTGTTTCTTGCTTCCTTTTTGTAACCAGAATCTTTTCTGCCTGCCCCCTGCCAAGCGCTACACGCGTTTCAGACGCAAGCACGATGATGAGACCCCCGCTATTGCGGAGTATCTTAATTGATGCACCGGGAATAATACCCATACCGGCCAATCTGCTTGTGAGGGCCTCTCCGCCTGACACAAAATGAACAATGCCTTCTTCGCCTTCGCCGAGAGAGATAACCGGAAAAACTTCACTATCCATCGGGAACCTTTATAGATATACAGCAGAAATTAAACACAAATCTGTTTATACTATGGCTAACCGACCAATGTCAATGACTCCAAAGGGGTGTACGAAGGGGTGTAGAAAATTACTAATGGACTATTTTTAAGTCAAAAGTTTGATTCCGGCTTCAAATCCTTGGTGCAGGGCAGTGGGGTGATTCATGATTGCCCCTTTGGCATCTATACTTAAAAATCCAAGCGTTTCATGTACTGGCACGCTTATGCTCCTGAAAAAAGCCTTGGCAGTTGCTTCGGCGCATCGGAGACCCGTATCGCTTTTCATTCCTCCAACAAGCATCAACAGGCCTTTTCTGCCATGATGTTCTGATGAAAGGGTTTTTTTTAAAAGGTACTTCTCACACCAAAAAGCCTGACACCTGTCTATCATAACTTTTGTTTGTGCTGAAAGGCCAAAGAAAAAAATCGGTGAAGCAAGAATGATTCTATCTGCCGAGCGAATTGCCTCATAAATGGTAACCATGTCATCTTTTATAATACAGACGCCTGTATCTTCACATCCACCACAATTCTGGCATGGTTTTATATCCATCTGATTAAGTTTGAAAAGATGAATTTTATGAATACCGGCGTCTATTGCCTTTAAGGTCTCGCCGAGAAGGAGATCTGTATTCCCCCCTATTCGCGGACTGCCATGGAATGCAATAACATTCAATGAGTATACACCTAACGAGTTATAAAAAGAATTGTTCGGGTTTCGTTTTTGAATTGTCGAACCGAAACCCGATGATTTACGCCTACGTCTTAATCAACCTTGTAAAATGCAGCCTTCTTTGCACCACAAACGGGGCACGTATCTGGAGCCCCATCCTCCGCAGTGTAACCACAAACCTTGCAAATATAGTAGTCAGTCTCTTTGTTTTTACCCAATTCTTCCAGTGCCTTTTTATAGAGATTATGGTGCACCTTCTCAACTTCATTGGCAATAGAGAAACTGCGTTCTGCCGATTTGTTTCCTTCTGCCTGGGCATCTGCAATCATGGCAGGATACATGGTAAGAAATTCATACGATTCACCGCTAATTGCTGATTCGAGATTTTCCTTTGTACTTTTAACACCTTTTAATTCTCTCAAATGGTTATGGGCATGGACTGTTTCAGCTTCTGCAGCAGCCCTGAACAGCTTTGCTACCTGCTTGTAGCCTTCCTCTTCAGCCTTTTTTGCAAAGGCAAGGTATTTTCTATTCGCTTGCGATTCGCACTGCANNTGCTTCTTTCAAACCGTCTTCTGTTTTTGACATATGAGCACCTCCATATTTTTATTTTTACTTTGTAATACGCAGCCAGCGATTAGCCTGGATTTCAAATGCTATTCGCTATAAGTTAATAATTCTCTTATTATACCTTCTCAAACGCATCTTTCGGTGCATTGCATATAGGACAATGCCAGTCATCGTCAAGCTTCTCAAAGGGTGTACCTTCTGCAGCCTCGTCATATTCATACCCGCATACCGAACATCTCCACATAACATTCCTCCTTTATTCAAATTTCTTGTGATACTCTTTAACTTTCCGGGCAAAATCTTTTCCGAATTCATAACATCTATCTTTATCTTCAGTTGTCGGCTTATAAACAACCTGGAGCCCTGGCTCTACCATTTCAAGGCCCATCTTCTTGATCGCTTCAGTCACCTCTTTCACTCCCCCACCACCCCAGCCGTAACTACCGAAGGCCCCCATCAGCCTATTCTTGGGCCTTAATCCGCCAACACTGTACAAAAATTCCGCGATAGAAGGAAACATAACATTATTAATAGTAGGTGTTCCAATAAGGGTCGCTCTCGATTTCCAAAATTCTTTAATGGCTATACTGGTAGGAGTAGCTCGCAACTTGATAACCTTGCAGGGAATCCCTTCGTCTTTGATACCCTCCATAAGTGGAATAGTCATCAATTCCGTGCTGTGCCACATGGTATCATATATAATTGATACTGATAAATCAGCCTTGCCGTCTGCCATGTCCAAATACATCTGTAAGATTTTCCCTGGATTACTTCGCCATATAATCCCGTGATCAGGGGCAATCATATCAATCTCAAGACCCATTTTAACGATCTCTGCGATTTTGGCTTTGATAAGTTGACCAAAGGGCATGAGGATATTTGCATAGTAATCCTTTACCGCATCCTCAAGTTCAAAAATCGAGTGACAGCCAAGAAACTCGTCATCGAATCGCTGAGCAGTCGCAAGGTGCTGGCCAAAAGCATCTTGTGAAATAAGCAGCTTTGCCTCTTTTATATACGTCACCATGGAGTCGGGCCAGTGGAGCATAGGAGTTTCGAGAAAACTCAGGGTGTACTTGCCAATATTCAAACTATCCCCTGATTTAACAGTTTTAATGGTCCAGCCCGTTGTATCAACATATCTTTCGAGCCCTTTCTTTCCCCGTTCTGTAATATAGATTACCGCCTGGGGCATAACGGACATGAGTTCGCTGATGCCACTCGCATGGTCAGGCTCAATGTGGTTTATAATCAAATTAACGATCTTTGTCGGATCCACAAGCGCTTTGATATTCGCCAAGGTTGTTGAAGCGAAATCATGTTTCACTGAGTCAACGAGCGTTACCTGTTCATCTTTAATTAAATAATTATTATATGTTGTTCCATGAGGTGTAATATAACCATGGAAATCCCGTACTGCCCAGTCAATTGCTCCTACCCAGTAAATATTTGGCTTGATTTCAACTGATTTCATTCTTTCCCCCATTCGTTTTATATTTTGTAAGCACGTCAGCTTGGACAAGAAATTGTTTTAAAACATAAGACAATAAAACGAAAATATCAAGGTGGAGATTGACCTTTCTTGCATATCGTGATAATAAAAAATCCATGTACAATGCAAGAATATACTATCAGGACACCGATGCCGGGGGAATAGTGTATTTTGCTAACTACTTAAGATTTTTTGAGAAATCTTGGGTTGAATATTTGTTTTCAATTGGCATATCGTTGCCTGATTGGGAAAAAAACGGAACATACGTTCGTATAAAGAATGCTTTTTTGGATCTCATTGAAAGCCTTCGATATGGAGATACTATACAAATTGAAACAGCCATTCAGGAGGTAAAAAACGCCCATTTCATTCTTACCCATACGATCATGAAAGATGGTAAGACCACAACCCGGGGAGAAACAAAAATGGTTTGTGTAGATGGAAATGGAAAGCCCAAAAAAATGCCTGATGATTTCAAAAAAAGATTGCTCTCCCATATTCAAAACAAAAAAATGGAAGCTCCTCTTTAGCTTCCATTTTTGTACCTCTTTAATTCCAGAATTCCCAGAAGGATGGTCTACTTACCTCGCAACGCCTCCCAACCTTTGAGCATTTGGAGACCCATATAAAGCTGAAAATCATCTGAATCAGAAGTTTTATCCTGTTTTTTATCTTCTGTAAATTCCTCACCTTTTTTCGTATTTTTCTCTGGTTCTAAGTGTTTTGAAAGATCCTTTTCTTTGATCGGGGTAATCTTTTCTTTCCCTCTAACTATATTGTTGTCCACAATAATGTCCGGGGTTATTCCTTCTGCCTGAATCGACCTACCCTTTGGAGTAAAATACTTTGCCGTTGTAAGCCTTACAGCAGAACCATCTCCAAGCGGAAAAACAGTCTGCACAGAGCCTTTTCCAAACGTTTTTGAACCAACCACAATAGCTCTTTTATAATCCTGAAGTGCCCCAGCCACAATCTCTGATGCACTTGCACTTCCTTCATTGACAAGAACAACAAGGGGGCCTAAATAGTCGTTATTCTTTCGAGCGTAAAATTTCATGGCCTTGTCATCCTTCTTACGCCCTTCAATATAAACGATGAGGCCATCTTCGATAAACTTGTCTGAGACTTCTACGGCTTGTTCGAGCAAACCGCCTGGATCATTTCGAAGGTCGAGGATTATTCCTTTTAAAGCCTTATCTTTGTTCATTTTTACAAGTTCTTTAAATGCATTTTCAAGGTCTCTGGCCGTTCTCTCTTGAAACTGAACTATTCTGATATATCCATAATCGTCTTCGAGCATTCTGTATTTTACGCTTTTAACAACTATGATATCCCGGACAACGCGATAATCTTTTGGTGCTGTGAATCCCTCCCGTACAACCGTTAATATAACCGGCTTTCCCTTCGCCCCTCGGATCATCTTAACAACATCGATAAGGCTCATGTTCTTTGTAGGCTTGCCATCGATTTTTATAATATGATCCCCTGCTTTCAAACCTTCCTTGTATGCTGGTGTATCTTCGATTGGTGTTATAACGGTTGGAAATCCGTCTTTGATAGTAATCTCAATTCCAATTCCTCCAAATTCCCCTTTTGTCTCACTTTGCATTTCTTTGTACATTTCCGGCGGGAGAAATGATGAATGGGCATCGAGAGATTCGAGAATTCCTTTTATAGCAGCATACACAACATCTTTATCTTTCACTTCTTCAACATAGTTCTTTTTTACGATATCTATCACATCCGAAAAGGTTTTGAGATATTGGTATATCTCTTTATCGTCCCCCCCAGAAATCGTTCGCTTACCCTGGGCACCTATAAGAAAACCAAGGATGAAGATTGAAACAAATAAGACGCTCAAGGCAACCTTTACTTTTTTATTCATCTAAACTTCCTCCTTCATAAGAAGAATACTATAATTCTCGCTAACTTTCAATCCGATTCATTCACATGCTAATCTTGTGCCACGAAGGCGTTCTATTAAATAATGATCCGAACTGTTTACAGCTCCATTTCGCCTTATCTCTCAAAAAAGGAAGGAACAAAAGGAGCAAGGATTGAAAAAAATCTAAGAATTAATTTGGTTGGCGGATATGGATATTTCGCGTTGCTTCCCATATTCGATCGATAGGTTTGAAATATGCCTCCATTTATTGAAAAAGCAAGGTAAATACAATTCAAACGGTCAATACCATTCATTTCTGTCAAAATTTGCACAACCGAAAAAAGCCAATTTATTCATATTGAAGCACACTTATGGGTCGTCATAATCCAGATTTGTCGTGAGAAAAAGTAAATAAATTGGCCTCGGAACATAATTACCGGGGCCTTAGGTCTGTCTCTTGGAAAACGGTATGCCCTCCACCGCACGAGGTATACTCAGGTGATTGGTTGACTGGATGATTTATTCCTCAATCAACAATCTGTCAGAACATACTCTTCAGACTCGCCGCGCCACCAAATACGATGAATTTGATTTGATAACTATCGATTGAATTACCCCTGACCAATGTGTTGATCTGTATGAGTATAACAGAGGAGCCGGAAGTGGACTTATGAAAAGCGGCTTTATGGAACGCACCGGTCAGCTTTCAGAACACAGCAATGTAAAAGACTGTTTTTTCCTGAAAACGCACAGCTGTGAGCAAACAGCATTCTATGGCATAAATTTTCGAAAAATATCCCTGGCGATAACTATTCGCTGGACCTGATTTGTCCCTTCATAAATCTGCGTTGCTTTTGCATCGCGCATCATTCTTTCAACGGGATAATCCTTCGTATATCCGCAACCTCCGAGGATCTGCACTGCATCAGTGGTTACCTTCATTGCCACATCTGCTGAATAGACCTTTGCCATAGCCGACAATTTATCGACACCGATTGCACTCATCTTGTCCCTTTCGTACACTTTCATATCGAGGAGATGAGCTGCATCGTAGACAAGGGCCCGCGCAGCCTCTATTTGGGTTGCCATATCTGCCACCATAAATTGAATTCCCTCAAAATCAGCAAGTTTTTGACCAAACTGAACCCTTTTCCAGGCATATTCTACAGAAAAATCGAGTGCTCCCTGTGCTATTCCGACAGCTTGGGCGCCAACTGCTGGTCGTGAAAGATTAAGCGTAGACATAGCTATATCCCACCCTTGACCTTCGCGACCGAGGAGATTGTCTTTTGTCAAACGTACATTTTCAAAAATAATCTCGGTTATATCAGAGCCTATCATGCCAAGCTTATCCTCACTCTTACCGATAATTACTCCCGGATAGTCTCTCTCAACGTAAAAAGCCGAGATGCCATTTGTTCGTGCTTTTGGATTTGTGGTGGCGAACACAGTATAAAGATCGGCGTTCGCCCCATTTGTGATCATCGACTTCTTGCCATTCAGATAATAATAGTTGCCATCCTTCACCGCATTGGTAACCATGTGCGATGCATCAGAACCGGCATTCGGTTCAGTAAGGCAGAACGCGACTATATACATTTTTTCAGGATCGATGATTTTAGTGTAAAGATACTCTTTCTGCTCATCATTGGCAGCCACCATTATCGGCATAATCCCTACATGATGAGCCAATGGGATAAGCGATGAAGCGCCCGAAACTTTGGCAATTTCTTCAATAACAAGGCAAAGGGAGGTAATATCTCCATCAAGGCCACCGAAACGTTCAGGAAGCATGAGATATAAAAAACCATGTTTTTTATAGATATCAATCAGGTCCCACGGAAATGCACCGGTTGAATCAATTTCTTTTGCTCTTGGAGCAACCTTTTCCTTCGCTATTTTTTCAGCAATTTTCTGTATCATGCTGTGTTTTTCAGAAAGATTTAACATAAAAAAACAACCTCCTTTTTGTTGACAAAATCGACTTATTCCTAACATACTTTTCTGGCAAATTAAATAAAAAAGGAGTCAGTATGTCAACGGTTTACTTCACAAACCTCCGCACAACACCGAACAGAAGCCTTCTTGACAAGATCGAAGATCTCCTCAATCGCACAAAAGTCAATACATTCATTAAAAAGAATGACCTCGTTGCTATAAAACTGCATTTTGGTGAAAAGGGAAATACGGCCTACATCAGGCCACTTTTTTTAAGAACAATTGTTACCAAGATTAAGAAGCTTGATTGCAAACCGTTTCTTACAGACACGAATACACTTTATTCAGGCTCAAGAAGCGATGCTATCAGTCACTTCAATACTGCCATTGAGCACGGTTTCGGTTATTCAAGCGTTGGATGCCCCCTCATTATCGCTGGCGGCCTCAAGGGCCAGAGCGGCGTTAAAATTCCGATAAAAGGCGAAGTCCTTCAGGAGGCTATTATTGCACGGGAAATAGTTGATGCTGATTGCATTATAGCTGTCAGTCATTTTAAGGCCCATGAGCTTTCAGGATTTGGAGGAGCATTAAAAAATATTGGTATGGGGTGCGCCACAAGAGAAGGAAAACTTGTTCAACATAGTTCTGTAGCGCCACAGGTAAATAGCAAAATATGTAAGGGATGCAAACGGTGTACCGGCTATTGTCCATCAAATGCAATATCGGTGAAGCTGAAAAAGGCGTATATTGATAATGATAGATGCATAGGATGCGGAGAGTGTATTCTTATTTGTCCACATAAGGCCATAGACATCCAATGGAGCGAATCGCCTGAACTGTTTCAAAAGAAAATGGTAGAATATGCAGCAGGTGCACTCCAAGGCAAAAAAAAGAAGTCTCTTTTTATAAATTTTCTTATTCAGATAAGCCCAGCATGTGACTGTTATCCTAACAGCGACTCTCCAATTGTGAGAGACATCGGTATTGCAGCCTCTATCGATCCTGTTGCAATTGATGCAGCCTCCTGTGATTTGGTAAACAACGAAGAATCCATACCAAATACGGCACTAAAAAAAGCCCTGAAACCAGGGGAGGACAAATGGCGGGCGCTTTTCCCGACTATAGACTGGAACTACCAACTTGATCATGCCGAAAAGATGGGTTTAGGCTCGCGAGAATATACGCTTGTTCGAATTTAGCGTTTCTCTTACAGGTTCTTTAAGATTGTATACACTGCCGAAAAATCAAGCGTCTCCATATTCTCAGTAAATGTTAATCCAAACATTTCCTTTGCAATTGAACCTGTGAAAAGTGGTCTTCTCAGTGACCTTGCAAGATCCTGAAGATAATGGAGATCTTTGTAAATCAGGGCTGACGAAAAATGTGTTAAAAAATCTTCCTTCAGTAATTTTTCCCGTTTTGCATTGAGAACCATTGAATTTCCCGCTCCTGCAGAGAAAATATTGAGAGCTGTTTCCTTTTGAACACCTGCAGATTCTGCAAATACTGTTGCCTCAGCGATAGATGCCATAAAAACACCAAGCAATAAGTTGTTTATTAATTTCATTTTTGTCGCTAAAGCAATTGTTTCAAGATAAAAAATTGTTTTCCCAACCTTCTCAATGAATATTCTGACCTTTTCGAAGGCTGTTTTATCGCCACTTACAAGGACTGTGAGATTTCCCTGTGAGGCAGGTACCACACTTCCAAGGACCGGCGCTTCAAGATAAAAAGCACCTTCCAGAGTAATCCTTTTATGAAATTCCTCAACCTTTTGGAAATGGTTTGTTGTTGTATCAATTATGATCTTATTTTTAAGGTTTTGTTTGATAAAACCATTTTTCCCGAACATAACAGACTCAACCGCATAACTATCAAAAAGATTCAAAAAAACCGCATCGACTTCTTTAATGAGATCGGATGGTGATTTAGCCATCTTAACGCCAAGATCTGAACCTTTTTCGACGGTTCTGTTCCACACAATCAGATCAACATTCTCAGAGATTAGATGTTTCGCCATTGTTTTTCCAAGATATCCAAGACCAACAAAGCCAATCTTCATATCATGCCTCTCCCAATAATATTTTTCTTTTATATTACATGAAATACAAACTAAGGAACAATAAATAATTCATTGACAATTATAGAGCCTCTACTATATTTTCATATGAGATAGATCTACAGATATTTTTTAAAAATAGAAAATAGTATAAAATCAAACCAGTTTAAAAGGACCAAAATTCTCTGATGTTTTTTATTAAACAAAATTAAAACAGGAGGGAATATGCTCAAAGAATTCAAAGAATTTGCAATGAAAGGGAATGTTATTGATATGGCGGTCGGCATAATCATCGGGGCTGCTTTTGGTACAATCATCAAATCTCTCGTCGATGATGTTCTCATGCCGCCTATCGGGCTGCTCCTTGGAAATGTGGACTTCTCGAACCTTTTCCTGGTTATCAAAGAGGGTAAAGTTGCGGGCCCGTATGCAAGCCTCGCTGCTGCAAAAGCTGCTGGTGCAGTCTCGGTCAATATCGGTGTTTTCATAAATACAATTATTAGTTTTCTCATTGTTGCATTTTCTGTTTTCCTTGTGATTAAAAACGTGAACAGATTCAAAAAAGAACCGCCCCCTCCAGATCCAACTACAAAAGATTGTCCGTTCTGCTACATGTCAATTCCTATCAAGGCAATACGATGTCCTCATTGCACAGCTGAATTGAACGTATGATGACAGACAAACAATAGAAACTGGGTTTTCTCCAAGCTGAAATTCTAAGAAGATTCAGTTTCTCAAGTTATTTGAGGAGGTTCTTGATAACCTCCTCAAAACCATTTTTTCCGTTTGAAATACAAAACCATTAAGAACGTAATGACCCTCTTTGAAGAGCTCCTGATTATAAATAATGCTCTTTATCGTTGTTTTATCTGTTTTCCTTTCACCAACATGAACAAGGCTGCCCGCAGGAAGACCTGTCTTCTGAGACCGTTTTTTTAGAGTTGCCATTGGTGCCCCCCAAGCATTACTGGCTATTATGCCATATTCTCCGTTTCTTGGCCTGTTGCATGCACCTTTTTCGGAGGGAGCGGGCCGAGATATTCATAGAGATAACATTTGATATTTCCGTTGTAAAGCTTTCTATTTTTGTGAGATTTCTTTCCAAAAAATGCTTCGAACTCAGGATGAGCGTTCAGAATAAATAGCGACCATGTATGAAGATGGGAAAAAGCATTTCCCATAGAATGAAAAAGCTTTACAACCTCTTTGGAGTCGCCTATTCGTTCACCATAGGGAGGGTTGCAAATGATACACCCATATTTTTTGCGTGATCTAAATTCTTCTACAGGCAGTCGCTGAAATACAATGAAGTCCCCTACCCCTGCTCGTTTAGCATTATCTCTTGCCTTTTTTAATACTCGGCCATCATTATCGGATGCCAGTATTCGAAATGCTCCGTTTTTTTCTTTTGTCCGTGCATCCACTCGCACTTCATCCCATATCTTCTTAGGCATATTATCCCAGCTCTCTGATACAAAGCTTCTCTGTATTCCTGGCGCTATGTTCCTCCCAATAAGTGCTGCCTCTATTGGAATTGTTCCAGAACCACATAAAGGATCAGCAAGTATTCTATCGGTACTCCATCGACTTAAAAGAACAATCGCTGCAGCAAGATTTTCCCTTAAAGGTGCTTCACCGGTATCTTCACGATATCCCCTTTTGTGAAGCCCCTGCCCTGTTGTATCAATGGTTATCGTCGCCATGTCTTTTAACAGGGAAATTTCTATTTTATAGAGGGGCCCTGTTTCAGGAAACTGGCTGAGACAGTATTTTCGTCTCATGGACTTAATAACTGATTTCTTAACAATGGCCTGGCAGTCTCTTACGCTTGCCAGCTTCGATCGAGCTGATTTTCCTATGACATGCATTTTGCCGTTTACTGGAATGATATTTTCCCACACAATATTAGCTGTTCCTTGAAAAAGTTCATCGAAGTCAGTTGCCTTGAACTCTGCCATTTTAATCAATACCCTGTCTGCCGTTCTTAACCAGATATTACAACGAGCAATGTCTTCTTCTTTACCCTGAAAAGTTACTCTCCCGTTTTCAATAAGAAGATCATGGTATCCAAGAGTTCTCAATTCATCCGCTACTATGGATTCTAATCCAAAACTGCATGTTGCTATTAATGTATAATGAGCCATTAATATGTGACCTTCCGCAAAAAAAGACCCCGTGCCGGTGCAGTCTGACCGGCCTTTTCCCGATCTTTCGATTCCATAATTGTGATGAATTCCCGAACGGTTATCTTCTCAGATCCGAGAAGAACGATACTGCCAGCAATGTTTCTCACCATGTACCTGAGAAATCCTCCAGCCTCAATAATAAAATATACCATGCTCCCCTTTTTGATAACTTTTGACCTAAAGACTTCCCTCACCGTGGTCCTGTATTCTTCGTCTTTTTTTTTGAACGCAGAAAAATCATGCTCTCCAATGATTACTCTGGCTCCATCATTCATGGCCACGATATTTAACGGATAGCGAATATGCCAAACATATCTATCAAGAAATGGCGAGGTATATGGAGCGTTTAAAATGCAATACACATAGGTTTTTGATTTTGCTGAATACCTCGAGTGAAAGGAAACATTTTCCTCTCTGGCATCATTGACTCTAATGTCACGGGGAAGGATGCTGTTGAGGCCCTTTTTAAGGTTTTCTAGCGCAATAGTTTTTTCTGTATGAAAGTTGACAACTTGCCCCATAGCATGAACTCCTGCATCAGTTCTTCCACCGGCATAAATCGTTACTGGGTGATCAAGAATTTTTTTTAGTGAATCGCATACGACCTCTTGTATTGTGATGACGTTTGGCTGACATTGCCACCCGTGGTAGTTTGTCCCATCATACGCCACTGAAAGCACGATATTTCGCATAAAAGCTAAATGCTATACATTGATATTTTTATATGCTGTCCATAAAAGCAATCAAACGACAAGGATACGGTGAATTAGATTGTCTATGATATAAATTCCTTATTTTGCCAATCTTTTATCTTCCCATGAGCTTTTGGCTGCTCCAAGGCTTTCAAGCTTTTTGTACAGTTCCTCAATCTCTTTTTTGAGCCCCACATTTTCAGCTTTGAGAAAAGCATTTTCCTCTTTTAGCATTTTAATCTCATCTTTAAGCCCCTTTGTTTCTTGTCCGCAGGAGTAAAGCATTATCACAGGAAGCAAAAGAATTATTAGCAATGATAATTTTTTCATAGTTATTTATTTTCCACGATGTCTCGCTCATTGTCAACAGGTTCCTGTTTGTGGTACATTAACTGAAATCGAAACGAATTCCGAGTAAGATAAATATTGTGGAGGATTGAATGCACACATCTGTTGTTACGGTAGCCATAGAAGAAGAAATGAAGCGTTCATACCTTGATTATGCCATGAGCATAATTATTGGCAGGGCTCTTCCTGATATCCGTGACGGTTTGAAACCTGTTCACAGACGAATTCTCTATGCAATGTATGAGTTAAACAATACTCATGATAAGCCATATAAGAAATCTGCACGCGTTGTTGGTGATGTCATAGGTAAATACCATCCTCACGGTGATCAAGCTGTTTATGACGCAATTACAAGAATGGTTCAGGAGTTTTCCCTCCGGTATCCCCTTATTGATGGCCAGGGTAATTTTGGTTCCATAGACGGTGATGCACCAGCAGCTATGCGATATACAGAAGTCAGGTTATCTCGGATTGCAGAAGAGATACTGAAAGACATAGAGAAGGAGACAGTATTTTTCAGGGCAAACTACGACGAATCGTTGGTAGAACCTGTTGTTTTACCCTCAAAAATCCCTAACCTACTTATTAATGGATCATCTGGAATTGCTGTTGGAATGGCAACAAATATCCCCCCCCACAATCTGACAGAGATTATAAACGGTATAGCATCGTATATAGACAACCCTGAAATTACACTGGATGAGCTCATGGAGCATATACCGGGACCTGATTTTCCTACTCATGGCATTATATACGGTCGTCAGGGCATACGGGAAGCGTATGAAACTGGAAGGGGCCATATTATTCTTCGAGCCAGAGCGAACGTGGAAGTGAGAAAAAAAGACAGCAGAGAAGCGATTGTCATTACGGAGATTCCTTATCAGGTTAATAAAGCAAAGCTTATTGAAAACATTGTAGAGCTAGTTAATACAAAAAAGGTTGAAGGAATATCAAATATAAAAGATGAATCAAACCGGGAGGGTATTCGGATTGTCATCGAATTGAAGAGAGGAGAACTGGCCGTTCCTATTTTAAACAAACTCTATAAACATACACAGCTTCAGACTACGTTTGGGATCATTTTTCTCACTATTGTCAATAACGAACCAAAGGTCCTTACCCTCAAAGGTATCATTGGTGAGTTTGTTAATTTTAGAAAAGAAGTTGTCACGAAACGGTCGACTTTTGAGCTAAACAAGGCAAAAGAAAGGCTTCACATCCTTGAAGGATTAAAAAAGGCACTGGAACATATTGATGAAATCATTGCTCTTATCAAAAAGGCACCGAATACTCAAGAAGCCAGGGTAGCATTAATGAACCGTTTTGACTTCTCTGAAAAACAGGCGACGAGCATTCTTGAGATGCGTCTCCAGAGGCTGACTTCACTTGAGAGAAATAAGATCATTGACGACTACAACGTAACTTCGGCAGAGATTGCAAGGCTCGAGCAAATTCTTGCAGACGAGAAATTACTTCTCGACCTGGTTAAAAAAGAATTGATTGAAGTAAAAGAGAAATACGGTGACGACAGACTCACCGATATTGTTGATGCATTGCCAGATATCACTATTGAAGATATGATCAAAGAAGAAGAGGTTGCCGTGACTGTTACATATAAAGGCTACATTAAACGCACCTCTCTTGACCAGTACAAACATCAGCTGCGTGGCGGGAAAGGAAAAATAGGAATTGTTGTGAGAGAAGAAGACATCGTAGACCACCTGTATATCGCTTCTACACATTCTCATCTTTTCTTTTTCACAAATTCTGGCAAGGTTTTTTCTATTAAAGTTCATGCTATTCCCGAAGCACCACTCACGAGCAAAGGAAGGGCTGTTGTCAATCTTATCAACATTGACAAAGACGACCGAATAACTGCAATATGCCATGTTAAAGAATTTTCAGAGGACAAATATTTATTTTTTGCCACAAAAAAAGGGTTAGTAAAAAGGGTAAATCTGAGCCTCTTTAAGCATCTACGTTCCTCTGGGATCAAAGCAATCAGCCTTCCCGAAGATGATAGCCTCATCGGAGTTCTTGAAACTGACGGCCATACAGAAATAATACTTGCAACGAAGAAAGGCATGTCAATACGTTTCAAGGAAGAAGAAATCAGACCTATGGGGAGAGTGGCCTATGGAGTAAGAGGCATCAAGCTAAAGAAGGATGACGAGGTAGTCTCCGTCGAAAATGTAGAACAGGGATGCAACATATTTACGGTTACCGAAAAAGGGTACGGAAAACGAGCCACATGTACTGGTTACCGGACGCAGGCAAGAGGTGGCGGCGGCGTAATTAATGTCAGATGCGGAACTAAAAATGGCCAAGTTGTATGTCTGAAAAAGGTAACTGAAAAAGATGAGGTAATACTTATAACCGATACAGGTCGGACAATTCGTTTTGCAACGAAAGATATGCCACTCCAGAACAGGGGCGGCCTTGGTGTCAAACTCATGGATTTACAGAACGATAAGACGATTACTGGCGTGGCCATCATCGGAGAAGATGAAGGGTCGGCGGGAGAAAAATCAGAAAATAATCATGAGTAAAGCAACAATAACCTGAGATACAACGATGCTTACCAGCATTTCGAAAGGCAAAATTCGATGAAAATAGGGATCATTGGTGCTGGTGCCTGGGGTACGGCCTTTGCAATTCATCTTGCACGGCAGGGTTACCAAATTCTTCTATGGGTATATGAACAGGAGCTTTTTGACATTCTTAAAAAAACCAGGGAGAATTCCTTTTATCTTCCAGGCATTACGCTTCAAAGCCAGATCGCCTTTTCCCAAAGTCTTGAAGAGATTACAGACTTTTCAGATGACATCATTGTTGCGGTACCTTCGTTTGCTTTAAGAAAAACCCTTTCGGGTGTATCGCGTTTATTATCTAACAAACATGTTCTTATTCTGACAAAGGGTTTTGAAGAAAATACCCTTATGAGAATGAGCTCTGTTGTTCGTGAGATTACGCACAATCAAGATTTTATTGCCACACTTTCTGGTCCTTCTTTTGCGAGAGAAGTCGCCCAGAGTGTTTTTACATCAGTTGTTGTAGCTTCGGCTAAAAGAGATGTAGCAAAATATTTCCAGAATATTATTCATAACCAGAATTTTAGGGTATATACAAGCGAAGATGTCGTTGGCCTTGAAGTTGGCGGCGCAATGAAGAATGTGATGGCAATTGGTGCAGGAATTATCGAAGGCCTAAAGCTTGGAACAAATACATTGGCAGCATTCGTAACCCGAAGTCTAGCAGAAATCAAACGCCTTGGGAGATCGATGGGGGCGAAAGAAACAACTTTTATGGGCCTTTCAGGAATAGGAGATCTCATACTTACATGTTATGGGAAACTGAGTAGAAATCGCGCTTTTGGTATTGAACTGTCTTCAGGACGAAAAGCAGAAGATATTATCAGGAACCAAAAACAGGTTGTTGAAGGGTATTACACAATAAATGCCGCTTATTCCCTTTCAAAAAGACTAAACGTAGAAATGCCCATCACAGGGGAACTATATAGAATCGTTTTTGAGGGAAAAAATCTTCTCGATTCACTTGAAGATATAACATCTCGAGGCCTTAAAGACGAAGATGCGTAGCGTTTTTTACCATGTTTGTCTTTCCAGTCTCCTGACCACAATTTACACTGCATTGCAAAGCACTATATTTTGAGAATATACCCTTGCTTCTAAGGTTGATTTTTTTTCGAACACTGCGATAATCTTTATATCTTCGTGAGTTTACACTCAACAAATACGTGGAGTTGAAATGGATGAGCACGAGTTTCTGAATCTACTTGAAGCAAACAAACAAAATCACATCATCGATCATATAAACAGACTATCACCTGATAAGAAATCTACATTTTTTCAAAATAGTAATGGTCTTGATTTAAATCTTGTTTTCAAACTCCATAAAGAATTCAGCTCAAGAAAAAACACCCTATTACTCAGCGGCACGCTTGAACCACCTCAAATAATCACCCTTCCAAGAACAGCTGATGAACAAAAATCTCGGTATGAGTCGAAGCGTATAGGTGAAGCTCTCATCTCAAATCAAAAAGTGGCGATACTGATTGTTGCAGGGGGACAGGGAGTCAGGCTTGGCCACAATAAACCCAAAGGTACGTTCCCCGTTTCTCCAATCATAAAAAAAACCCTTTTCCAGCTTCTTTCGGAACAGGTTAAGGCTCTTACATTGCGCTATCATACCCGAATACCGCTCCTCATAATGACGAGTAATGAGAATTACAATGATACGGTCGTATTTTTTGATTCTTTTAACTATTTTGGTCTCTCCAAAAATGATGTCTATTTTTTTCAGCAAGGTATGCTTCCAACAATTACTCCTGAAGGAAAGTTACTGTTAAGGGATGAGACGCACTTTTTCGTAAATCCTGACGGTCACGGTGGATCCCTCATAGCGCTTTACAAATCAGGTCTCCTCGAAATGTTACTAGATCAGGGTTTTTCAGAGCTTTTTTATTGTCAAATTGATAATCCGCTTGTAAAAATGGCTGACCCCTTGTTTTTGGGATATCATGCACTTGCTGAGTCCGAGTGCTCTACTAAGGTCGTCAGAAGACAAAGGATTGATGAGAAAGTAGGGGTTTATGTATCACTCAATGGAAAAGATGCAATCCTCGAATACAGCGATTTTGGTGGAAAACATATGGAAGCCCTTGACGAAAACGGTGATATCCTATACTGGGCTGGCAATACGGCCATCCACATCATGAACCTTTCTTTTGTGAAAGCAATCAATGAACATGGTTTTGCCCTGCCCTATCATTGTGCGAATAAGTCTGTCGAAATTATCGATTCAAACGGGTTTACGAAAAATGTTGATGCATGGAAGTTTGAAACGTTCGTCTTTGATGCGCTTCCCCTTGCAGCAAAAACATGTTGTATGGAGATAGATCGCTCAGAGGAATTCTCTCCAGTAAAAAATAAATCTGGTTCTGATTCTCCGTTAACGGCACAAGAATCTATGGTTGCTCTTCACAGAAGCTGGTTACGAGATGCAGGGATAATTGCTTTGCCTGAAAAATTAATAGAAATAAGTCCGCTCTTCGCACTTGATAAAGAAGACGTCATCAGGAAACTAAAGGGAAAAATTCAATTGATCGACAAAGATACGTATTTTGGATAAAATTAAGTGATGATAATTTTCGTAATTTAGATAACATCCTCCATTACAGAGCGTAAATCAAAGAAAAGGTGTTCCTCCTCACCGAAATGTTCCTGCGCAAAAAAAATTCAAACGACCCTCGAGAAACACAAAGGCTCTTCAAAGTATCATTGATGACGGTCCAGCCCTGGTTTTTTTCCGGAAAAATGCACGAGATTGGTCTGTCGAATAAATTTCAAAAAACATCAACATGTTTGGATATACAAATAAGGAGTTTATTTCCCGTCGATTCTGCTGGATGGATGTAATTTACCCTGAGGATATTTCAAGATTAAAGGATGATTTAGAGAGGTATAGCAATAAAGGCATTTACGATTTTCTACTAAAATACCGTCTTTCCACACGCACAGGACATTTACGGTGGGTTGAGGAACGAACCAAGGCAATACTTGATTCAAAAGACAACGTTACCCATTACCAAGGAGTTACATTTGATGCAGCAGACGGAAATGCACAAGAACCTTGTATAGACGAAAGTGTTTTTTGTGCCTTATTTAATTCCACACATGATGAGATGATTCTGATCGAAACAGATGGGGTTATCCTTGCTCTCAATGAGGCTTTGAGACTCAACTATCAAAAAAGACCGGAGAACTTTTAGGAAAGTGTGCCTATAGCTTTTTTCCTCCAGACATTGCCATATCTTGAAAAAAATGGTTCGACCATGCCATTCAATTTAAAAAAACTATACATTTTGAAGAGAAAAGATATGGAATGTGGTTTGAGAACTCTGTTTATCCTCTTTTCGATAAACAGGGTTCTGTGGCCAAACTTGCAATATGGAGCCGCGACATCACAGCTCGCAAACACGATGAACAAGACCGCCAGCACCTCATTGAACGCTTGCAGAATTATATCTCCAAGATAAAAACACTCAGTGGTCTTATACCAATCTGTACATCATGTAAAAGAGTGAAGAACAACGAGGGGGTTTGGGGTCAAATTGAAGTGTATATAAGCGAAAATTCGGATGCGGAATTCAGCCATGGGCTTTGTCCAGACTGTGCAAAAAAAATTTATCCTGGTTATTAAATCATTTTAAATCCATAGCACTACTTCCGTAACACGAAAAGGTTTTGCCCCAAATTTGTCATGCGATATCTGCCAGATTAATAGAGTCTCCCCATCTCTCATCAACGTGTTCTTTTATTTGATTTAGTTCTTCGTTGGTTAGTATTAAAAACATTTGCTCAGCAGCCTTCTTCGCATTACTCATAATATTCCCATCTCTGACAAGGTTACCGAATCTAAACTGAGGTATACCTGATTGTTTCAGACCAAACAATTCTCCTGGACCTCTCAATTGGAGGTCTTCTTCAGCGATTTGAAATCCATCTGTCGTTTTTTCCATTACCCTTAACCTTTTCTTTGCGATCGGCGTCAGCGTATCTGAGGCTACCAAAATACATTTTGACGGTTTATTCCCTCTCCCAACTCTTCCCCGTAGCTGGTGGAGCTGAGATAACCCGAACCTTTCTGAATGCTCGATAACGATAATTGTCGCATTGGGAATATCTATTCCAACCTCGATTACGGTTGTACAAACCAACACATCTATAAATCCTCTTTTAAAAAGTACCATTACCTTTTCTTTCTCCTCCGACTTCATCCTCCCATGGAGAAGACCTACTTTTCGGTTTATAAAGATCGTTTCCTGGAGTAATCCAGCCATGTTCGTGGCATTTAACAGGTCTACTTTCTGGGATTCTTCAACCAGGGGGTATACAATGAATGCTTGCCCGCCATTCTTCAATTCCTCTTCAACGAATTTAAACGCAGCATGGTTTTCACCATTACCATAGACTTTAGTCCATATCTTCTGCCGCCCTTCAGGCATTTCATCAATAATTGAAACATCGAGATCGCCATATACAACCATGGAAAGCGTCCTTGGAATTGGGGTGGCTGTCATCACGAGCGTATCCGGAAATGTACCCTTTTGTTTTAAGATTTTTCTTTGCAATACGCCAAATCTGTGTTGTTCGTCAATAACGGCAAGACCCAGCCTGTTAAACCTTACGTCTTCTTGGAGGAGAGCATGAGTACCAACCACCACGTGAATGTATCCTTTTTTTATAAAATCAAGAATTCTCGCGCGTTCTTTAGCCATATTCCCTCTCAGATAAGCTACGGCTAAGCCCATATCATCAAAAAACTTGTGTATTGTGAGATACTGCTGTTCAGCGAGAATCTCTGTAGGCGCCATAAAGGCAACTTGATACCCGCTGTCTATTGCAATGCATGCAGCCGCTATTGCACATATTGTTTTCCCTGATCCAACATCGCCCTGCAACAACCTGTTCATGGGCGATTTGGCTTCCATATCATGCTCAATCTCTCTTATTACCCTCCGTTGCGCATTGGTAAGCTCAAAGGAGAGTCCCATTTCAAACTTTTTTCTATACATACCATCCTTGTAGAACGAAATACCCTTCTTTTTTTTAATGGAGTGCTTTCTCATCTGCAACGAAATTTGAAAGAGAAAATACTCTTCAAAAATCAACCTATCCACATACCCCTTCCGTGAATGATAATCAATTATTGTTTCATCGGGGAAATGGAGCTTAATAAACGCCTCTTTGAAATGTTGAATCCCCAATGAATTTTCAAGATCAGGCGGGATAATGCTTTTTAAAGAATCACCGTATTTTTCTATGGCTTGCCTGATGATGTTTCTTAATGTTCCCTGTTTCAAACCGTTTATTTCAGGATAAACAGGAATAATCCCTTTTAGTTCTTCAACTTCATCCTCGTTTTCAAGAAGTAAAGCTTCCGGATGCACAATCTGCAGATTTTTTCCAAACTTTGTGATCTTTCCAGATACCAAGAGGATATTACCTTTCACACAGAGTCTTTTTAAATAAGGCAGAACAACTGTAAACCACCTTAACGTTAATGACCCTGTATCATCCTGGACAGTTGCCTCGAAGGCTCGTCTTCTGGTTTTCGGAAAATAAACGGGGCGCGAGGTTATCACTTTCGCAACAATCAGGGCATCCTCACCTTCACCGATTTCATTTATCTTTTTCATACTTCTTTTATCCTCATACCTGTTTGGCAGAAAATAGAATAGATCTTCTATGGTATGTAACCCGTTCTGACCGAGCAGGGCAGCGATCTTTGGACCAACGCCTTTAACATATTGTGCCGGTTTTTTTGAGATGTCATTTTCCTTTTCCATGGAAGTTTTTTATATTACAATATTGTAAGTAAAATGGTAATCAATAAACAGTATATTTTTCCTAATGGCCTCTTATAAAACGATTGGAGATAGTCAAGGATATTGCCTGGAAAAACACGACATTTTGGTTTTAAGAATTATTTATCAATTCTTTGAGATACGATATTAAGAAATCTATTGAAGGTGTTAGAACATGTGTGGAATCTTTGGAATATTTGGATATAAAGATGCATCAAACATAACATACCTTGGTCTTCACGCTTTACAACACAGAGGGCAAGAAAGCGCCGGTATAGTGAGTACCGATGGTTACACTATGAATGCCCACCGTGAAATGGGCCTTGTTTCGGAAATATTTAATTCTGATGTACTTCATAAACTTCGCGGGTATGGCGCTATAGGTCATGTAAGATATTCAACGGCCGGTTCAAGCAAGCTTGGGAATGCTCAGCCGCTCATGTTCGAATATTCTAAAGGGGATATCGGGATTGCACATAACGGAAATTTAACAAATGCCCGTATTATTAAAGAAGAACTTGAAAATTATGGATCAATCTTTCAATCTTCAACAGACACCGAAGTCATTATCCATCTTATTGCCCTTTCTCATGAAAACACCACACTTGACAGATTAATCAGTGCTCTTCGCCGTATTGAAGGCTCCTACTCCCTCTTGGTTCTTACCGATAAAGAACTTATAGCGGTCCGCGATCCCTATGGATTTCGGCCTCTCGTGTTAGGTAAGCTAAGGAATTCCCCCGTGGTTTCAAGCGAAACCTGTGCTTTTGATCTTGTTGGGGCATCATATATTCGAGAAATCAAACCGGGCGAGGTGCTCTGCATTAACAAGGATGGGATGAAATCGTATAAGCCATTTACGAAGGTCAATCCTCGTTCCTGCGTGTTTGAGTATATTTATTTTGCAAGACCTGACAGCTACGTTTTTGGTCGAACAGTGTACTCAGTGAGAAAAGCCCTCGGCAGGCAACTGGCAAAAGAAACCCACATAGATGCAGATATGGTTATTCCCATTCCCGATTCCGGGATCAGTGCATCGATCGGGTATTCTCAGGAAACGAGAATCCCTTTCGAGCTTGGCTTGATTCGGAATCACTATGTAGGGAGAACTTTTATTGAACCAGAACAGTCAATTCGTAATTTTGGTGTTAAGCTTAAACTAAATGCCGTCCACGATATGGTAAATGGAAAAAGAATTATTGTAATTGATGATTCTATCGTAAGGGCTACCACTGGGAGAAAGATTGTTAAGATGCTTCGTCAGTATGGCGCAAAAGAAGTCCATTTCAGAGTCAGCTCTCCTCCGACAACGCATCCGTGTTTCTATGGTATCGATACGCCTTCGAGAAGTGAACTTATCGCATCCTCCCATACCGTTGACGAAGTAAATAAATATATGGAATCCGATACGCTTGCATATCTCAGTATCGATGGAATGGCGAAAGCAATTGGAAGAAATGAAACCTCCTTTGACTATTCATTCTGTGATGCCTGTTTTTCGGGTTGTTATCCGTTAAAATTTCCTTGGGATATGGAACTTGATCAAATGGAGCTTTTCGCAAAGAGAGCCTGATGATATATTTGACACTATTAACATACATGCCCAGTAAAATATTGTAAAGGGGGATAATGACAAATCATGATTGAAAAAGACCGGCTTTTAGCAATCCTTAAGACGCTCTCTTATGAAGAAGGAGATTTCATTCTTGCAAGCGGCAAACGGAGTTCGTATTACATTGATGCCAAAGAGACTACTCTCAATCCTGAAGGGATGTTTCTTGTTGGTAAGCTTATGTATGCAATGACGCGGGAGATACCCGGTATTGAAGCAGTAGGTGGAGTCAGTATAGGGGGGGATCCTCTTGTTTGTTCAGTTGTCCTCGAATCATATAACAAGAAAGACACTCTTGCTGGATTCTTTATACGAAAGGAACCAAAGGGGCATGGCACGAACAGATGGGTTGAAGGTGGCAAGAACCTTAAAGCAGGAATGAACGTTGTAATTCTCGAAGATGTGGTAACAACAGGAGGTTCTTCATTAAAGGCCATCGAGGCAACCGAGAAAGAAGGGTATAAAGTCAAAGGGGTCGTAGCTATACTTGATCGTCTTGAAGGTGGTAAAGATACTATAGAATCAAGAGGTTATCTATTTAAATCAATATTTACTCTGAATGATTTAAAATAATTTATTGAAATAATTATTCATTATTCTTTGGTGTTGTAAGAGACAGTAAAAGATAGGCGAGCACGTCATCTCTGCCATACCCAGTTTTTGCTGAGAATACAAATATATCATTTAATTGAAACTTCCTCATAAGGGAGTCTTTTTTCCTCATTACAGAGCTTCGCCCTTCCTTATCGCTCTTCGTGAGAATGATGCAGAACGGTAGACGACTGTGCCAAGCCCATTCCAGCACTGTTTCATCAAGAACATCCGGCTCTCTCCGGATATCGAATACCCAAACAAGCCTTTGTATTGATGGATTTTTTGCGATATAGGCATCAATCATTAATTCCCAGCTCCGATAAATAGATTTTGCAACTTTTGCGTAACCAAATCCTGGAAAATCCGAGAAAATGACCCATTTTCTTAATTCTTCGAATTCATAATGTATTGTATAAAGATTTATCGCCCTCGTTGCTCCTGGCGTAGAACTCGTTCGCGCGATCTTTCTCATGACAAGTCTATTGATAAGTGATGATTTCCCTACGTTAGACCTCCCAATAAAACAAATTTCAGGTATTTCGGAAAATTTTCTTTTTTCAGGTGTGACTACGGTTGTAAGATATTCAGCGTTCAGTATTTTCATCCTTTGAGAAGCTGTTTCAAACGCTCCATGTCCTCCCATGCTTCTTTGATCTTGTCCTGGTTGCGCAAAAGAAATGACGGATGATAGGTGGGTAAAAGCATCGTCCCCTTGTATGACTTTACGACCCCCCGTATCCTGGTGATACGTTCGTCGACATTCATCAGGGTGTTATATGCATGTCTTCCGAGGGTACATATAATTTTTGGCTTAACAAGCATAATCTGTGAAAAAAGATAATCTTTACAAGATAAAATCTCAGACTGCTCAGGATCCCTATTATTAGGTGGTCTGCATTTAAGGACGTTACAGATGTACACGTCCTCCCGTTTCAGACCAGAATGTTCTATTAATGTATCAAGAAGTTTCCCTGCCCTACCCACAAAAGGCCTCCCGTGAATATCTTCTTCCTCTCCCGGAGCTTCACCGATAAACATAACTTTTGCATTATTGCTCCCTTCACCAAAAACGATGTTCCTCCTGGTTTTAGCTAAGTTGCATTTAATACAGCCTTTGACATCCCTCTGGAGGGATGAAAGGGTCATGCTATCTTCTGAATTGACCACATAGGATTCAATTCCCATCCCTTTGAGAGCTAAGAGGAAGCCTCGGATATTGTGCTTTGTGATAGAAAAGACCATAGTATTTTGAAATTTTCTTAACGAAAAGCGTCTGGTATCTTCTGAATATTCTTTTCACTTTCAAAAACATATGCGGCCTGCATCATACGTCCTTCGTCAAGGGGCTTACCAATAATTTGAAGGCCTATGGGCAGACCCTTTGTATCAAACCCGCAGGGAAGAGACATTGCCGGCAATCCGGCAAGATTGATTGGTATCGTAAATATGTCTGAGAGGTACATTGTCAGAGGATCTTCCATCTTTTCTCCAATCCTAAACGCAGTCGTTGGAGACACCGGTGTCATAAGTATGTCGCAGCTCTTAAAAGCCTCGTCGAAATCTCGTCTTATGAGCGTTCTAACCTTGCCAGCCTTTCGATAATATGCATCATAATATCCTGATGATAAGACATACGTGCCAAGAATAATGCGTCGCTTTACTTCTGTGCCAAAGCCTCTTAGCCTTGTTTTCTTATACATTTCGATGATATCCTTCCCTTCGGTTCTCAAGCCATATTTTACTCCATCATACCTCGCAAGATTTGAGGAGGCTTCAGCAGTACAAATGACATAATATGTTGCAACAGCATATTCAGTGTGAGGTAAAGAAACATCAATGAGGATAGCTCCTTGCTTCTCAAATACAGACAATGATTCTTCGATCGCTTTCCGTACATCTGCATCCATACCTGCAATAAAGTACTCCTTTGGAATACCAATTTTTAATCCATTAATATCTTTTCCGAGAAACTCGGTGTAGTCAGGAGTTGGCTGAGGAATCGACGTTGAGTCCATAGCATCAAAACCAGCTATGGTATTCATCACAATGGCACAATCAGCAACATTTCTCGTCAAAGGGCCTATCTGATCAAGGGATGAGGCAAACGCGATAAGGCCGTAACGAGAAACCCTTCCATATGTTGGCTTCATACCGACAACTCCGCAAAGACTTGCTGGTTGTCTAATAGAACCCCCCGTATCGGTTCCCAGTGCTGCAGCGCAAAGCCCGGCAGCTACTGCCGCAGCTGAACCACCACTCGAACCACCAGGAATGCGGCCTAAATCCCAAGGGTTTTTTGTCGTTTGGAATGATGAGTTTTCCGTAGACGATCCCATGGCAAACTCGTCCATGTTCAGTCTTCCGAGATGAACAAACCATTCCTCCTTTAGTTTTTTTATGACCGTGGCATCATAGGGGGGAATAAACCCTTTTAAAATCTGGGATGCACAGGTCGTTTCAATCCCTTTCGTACAAAAAATATCCTTAATACCAAAAGGGATACCTAAAAGCGGTCCATCTTCTCCATGCTCTATTCTCAAGTCTGCATCCTGTGCCATTTCGAGAGCTTTTTCGCCTGTTATCGTTAAGTACGCCATTATATCTTTGTCATACCGTTGTATTCGCTCTAAATAAAAGGATGTTAGTTCTGTAGCGGTAATCTCTTTCTTTCTCAAAAGGTCTCTCGTTTCTTGTATTGTCTTATCAAGTATGTTTTCCACAATATCTCTCCTCACCCGTGTATAAAAGCTCAGAACATATATTTGAATCCATTTTCTGAGCCCTCTGCGCTATGCCGCTTGGTCATTACTCTTCCACTTCAATTATTGGGGGTACTTTAAAAAAATTTCCCTTTCGTTCCGGAGCATTCTGCAATGAAGACTCTATCTCAAGGGATTCTTTGACAAGATCTTCTCGCAGCAGACATTCTACGGGTATAGCGTGACTCGTCGGTTCAATACCTTCGGTGTTCAGCGTATTGAGTTTGTCCATGTACTGAAGGATTCTATCGAGCTGATCCGTATAAAGATCTATTTCATGGGGTTCAAGGTCAAGCCTGCCAAGGTGTGCAACATACTCAACAACGTCTTTTGTTATTTTCATGTTCTCCTCGATTGTTTATTTACATCATCATGGATCTCTGACAATACCCGTACCAGCTACCCACATTCTGCTACGGCTTTAATGATATCTCCGCGAGTCACTATCCCAACAACAGTATCATTCTCAACAATTGGTATTCTGTTGATATGTTTTTCAACCATTATCCGCGCTACAGTAACAACAGACTCTGTAGGAGACACAAAGACTACGTTCGTTACCATAACATCTTTAACGGTCAAGTCCTGCATGGTGCTGTTTTTCAAACCCTTTAAAATATCGCTCTGACAAATAATGCCTACAAGTTTTCCTTTCTCAACCACAGGCATTCCTGCTATATTAAATAGTTCGAATTTATTTACAATAACGCTTAGTTTTTCATCCGGGTGACAAGTTGCCACATTTCTGTTCATAAGCTCCACAACTTTCATCGCTCCCTCCTTAAATCGGTTGTCCGAAAAGTAATCGTTCCTGTATGAATTTCTGAAAATTTTCGACAGTTCTCATTGCCTTTCTCAATTTTCCTTGTTCATCTTCGCTTAAATTACTCGGATATAAGAAATTCATGTTTGACTGATTTCCATTTTTATTGTTGATTTGGTTTTGAAGACGTAACTTAACAAAAATGAGATATGCATCTATGAGATCTGTTTCCATCTCCTTCTTAATCACATTCTTNTCTCTGAGAAGCTTGAGCCTTCTCAGGGTATTNGTTTCGAAAATCTCATTTGTTATTGCTACCATACGAACAGCTAAAATCAGNGGAGCCCAGCCAAGCAGNTTGATATTTATCATNTCCTTATGCTCACCCGATTTTTCTGTNTTGAAATTGCCAAAAAAACTCAAGGCCGTCGGCATAAGCACTGCTGACTCGTATAAATCTTTCATAACCGCCTTGTTGTCTATGAGCATTGTAAAAAAATCTTGTCTGAAACTGTTCAGTAAATTCTTATCACCATATATGGCACGCGCGTCCGTTAATATTATGATGTCGAGAGTTTCGAAAATTCCCCGTTCATAGGTTATTCTTTGTAATAACCTATCATGAAAATCGCTTGATGAGCCACGCCACTTTTCGTTCGATGGCATTACCCCACCTTTGCACTTCTCAAAACCAACCTCGTGGAGTCTCTCAACGATCCTTTCAGCAAATATTTTGAAGTAATAATCGAGCACATGTTTTTCAGTAATTTTGTGGAGATCACCAATTCCACGATTAATTCTGAAATATTCATGGCATTCCTTTTTGAGAAAATCTGTTCCAAGTCCATTCTCTCCTTGCCCATAGAGAATCATGTTGTCCTGATCTGTCATGAGCGTTTGTTCATCCCGCCCTTCACTGCCCATCCCAACCCATACGAAATTTGTCGGAGGGTATCCATACCCGTCTCTTTCCATATCCTCTTCCACAAGCTCTATTACCCGAATAGTTAAACCATCCCGTACAATACGGAAGAGATCATGAACATCAACGATTGTATCTTCTTCAAGAAAATATTTCTCAATACCTCCTACGGCACGTCTGTGACATAGGGATAACTCCTGGTATGTATTGGCACTTGTTATTCGGTCTACTACAAGAGAGGATAATTCACTTTCAAAACGGATATAATCATCTAATGAATGCTGAAGTTTGTCTCTCAATTTCGATAAAACTCTGTACCGTTCATGACGGAGCAAGGCTTTATCGCTCATGCGTTCTTTATTCTCAGCAACAAAATTTTCAACAGTAATCAAATTAAGCGGCATTTAACGCCTCGAAAGATTTTCTAAGAGGTTCTTACTTGCCAAGAGTTTTTCCCGTTTTCTCAGGTATTCATCATGATTCGCCTGGTTTTTTTCAATCACGTGTTGAGGCGCTTTTTCTCTGAATGAAGGGTTATTCAGTTTTTGTATCAATCTTTCACAATCTTCATCTATTTTTGCAATCTCTTTATTGATTCTTGAAAGCTCTTTTGAAACATCAATGAGATCCTTTATTGGGACAAAAACCTCAATCTGCCGATAAACTCCAACAGCTGATTGGTCAGGGATCAGACCATCCACAAAAGAAAGTGTTTCAATCTTCGCCAGTTCTTTTATGTAATATTCGTATTCTTTTAGGAACGATGTATGATCCCTGCCACGAATAATTACATCTACCTTTACATTCGGGGCAATTCCCGTCTCACCCCTTATATTTCTTACCACATCGATGATACCCATGACCATGTCCATACGATCTTCAATGTCTTCATCGAGTTCGCTTTCATCGAACTGCGGGAAGTTGGTAGCCATTATACTTTCGTGATCCTTCACCGGGAGACGTTGGAATACCTCCTCTGTGACAAAAGGCATGATTGGATGAAGCGCTCTAAGGGTATCGGAGAGGGTTCTATAAAGAGTTGATCTGGTAGCTTCTTGGTCAAAGGTTGTCACTTTGCCATAAAGGTTTGGCTTTATGAGTTCCAGATACCAGTCACAAAACTCACGCCAAACAAAATTATAGATGATGCTCGCTGCTTCATTGAATCGATATCCTTCTATACTTTCAGACACATCTCGTACCATCTTTTGAGTCCTCGAACGAATCCATAGATCTGGGAGAAAAGTAGATTTTTTGTGATTGCCTTGACTTTTGTAATCACCAATAAATGAAAGGGATAATTTTGAGGCATTCCATATTTTATTTACAAAATTTCTGACCCCTTCTATACGTTCCTCAGAAAGCAAAATATCCCTTCCCTGTGCCGCCAGCATGGCAAGAGAAAACCGAAAAGCATCTGTGCCATATCGATCAATCACGATAAGTGGGTCAATTACGTTGCCCTTTGACTTGCTCATTTTTTTACCCTCTGCATCTCGCACAAGGGCATGTATATAAACTTCACGAAAAGGTACATCTCCCATGAACTTAATACCCATCATGATCATCCGTGCTACCCAAAAAAAGAGAATATCAAAACCTGTGATCAGCAGTGCTGTTGGGTAAAAGACTTGAAGATCTTTCGTATTCTCCGGCCAGCCAAGAGTTGTAAATGGCCATAAACCAGAAGAAAACCATGTATCAAGAACGTCCGTTTCTCTTCTTAATTCGCCTTTACACAAATCACACTGTGTGAGATCTTCAACTGAAACATACATTGTATTGCAATGGTCGCAGTACCAAACCGGAATCCTGTGTCCCCACCATATTTGACGGGAAATACACCAATCTCTGATATTCTCCATCCATTCAAAATATACCTTTTCCCACATTTCCGGGATAATCCGTATCCTGTGATCGCGAACTGCTGCAATTGCAGGCTCTGCAAGAGGTTTCATTTTTAAAAACCACTGCAGGGAAAGGCTTGGCTCCACCACCGTTTTACACCGATAACACTTTCCTACACCGAGTGCATACGGCTCGATCTTTTCGAGCAAACCTTTACCATTCAGCTCCTCAACAATCTTCTCTCTGCATTCGAATCTATCCATTCCTTTATAATGGACTGCATTTTCATTCATTCTTCCATCGTCATCAATAACTTTCACAATATCGAGATTACGCCTCTTACCTATCTCAAAGTCATTTACATCATGGGCTGGAGTAACCTTCAGTACACCCGTTCCAAAAGATGTATCAACATATGCATCACCGATGACAGGTATCTTTTTCTCAACAATAGGAAGAATTACATATTGCCCAATGTATTTTCGATACCTTTCATCATCAGGATTGACTGCAATAGCTGTATCACCAAGCATTGTTTCCGGCCTTGTGGTGGCCACGGTCAAATGACCGGAACCATTTGCCAGAGGGTATTTAATATGCCAGAGATGTCCTTGGGTCTCCTCATGTTCTGCTTCAAGATCCGAGAGGGCGGTCCTACATCGAGGACACCAGTTGATGATATAATTATCTCTATAAATTAATCCTTCATTATAAAGCCTTACGAAAACTTCCCGAACAGCTCGTGACAATCCCTCATCAAGGGTAAAACGTTGACGGGACCAGTCACATGAGCAGCCAAGCCTCTTAAGTTGTTCAATAATGATCCCACCTGATTGGTCTTTCCACTGCCATACACGTTCGATAAACTTTTCTCTACCGAGCGTTTCCCGATCCAAGCCCTCTTTTGCAAGCTCTCGTTCAACAACATTCTGTGTTGCAATCCCAGCATGGTCAGTCCCAGGCACCCAGAGAGCATTAAAACCCGACATTTTTTTGTATCTCGCCATAATATCCTGGAGTGTATTATTTAGGGCATGCCCCATATGAAGTGAACCGGTAACATTTGGTGGGGGAATAACCATAGAGAAGGGGGGGCTTTCTGATTCATTATCCGCAGTAAAATATCCTTTTTCAATCCAGAATGTATACCATTTCGTCTCAATATCATGAGGGTTATAAACTTTTTCCATCATTCTTTTCTCGTTCCTTTCAGCTCACGTTTTCACTGTTCTGTTGATAGGTTTTGCTGGCTAATTTTGCCTGTTTATTAAAAATACATTTCATACCTGTATTTTCCACGGGAGAGGAAGAAAAATTTTTTCAAATAAGTTAAATGCGTATCTATCGGTCATTCCTGCAATAAAGTCACACACGCAGGTCGCTGGCTCATCATAAAAATCATTTCTTTCAGTTTCTTTCAAAAAAGCCTCCTCGTTCTGGAGAAAATAGTTGTAAAGATCTTCAATTATTTTTGAACATTTCAAAAAATCTTGATGTACTGTCATGCTATCATACACTCTATCATAAAGAAAATCTCGCAAGGCAAGAATGTGATACTCAAGCTCATTGCTAAAACAAATCCTGTTCTCATCGTCATTCAGCGCTTCCTGTATCACTCCTCTAACCATTGAATCAATTCTGTCTGAACTATTTTCTCCCAGATATTTTCTTGATTCTTTTGGAAGATCATCACCACAAATTACGTTGCCTCTCATAGCATCATCAATATCATGGTTTATGTAAGCTATGATATCTGCCACTCTTACAACCTGCGCTTCTTGTGTCAGCGGCTTATCATGATCATCTCGAATCACAACACTCCCTTTGCCTTTAGAATGTTTTACGATTCCATCCCTCACCTCTGCAGTTAAATTAAGACCACTCCCATCCTTCTCAAGGAAATCAACCACCCTGAGGCTTTGTTCATAATGCCTAAAGCCTCCTTTGTGAATTCTATTCAGAACATCCTCCCCAGCGTGTCCAAAAGGTGTATGGCCAAGGTCGTGTCCAAGTGATATTGCTTCAACAAGATCCTCGTTCAATGAAAGGGCTCTGGCAATAGTTCTTCCAATTTGCGCTACTTCCAGTGTATGAGTAAGCCGTGTCCTGTAATGGTCGCCAATAGGTGCGAGGAATACCTGGGTTTTATGTTTCAGTCTTCTGAAAGCCTTACTATGCGTTATCCGATCTCGATCATGCTGAAAGGCTGGTCGAATATCACATTCAGGCTCCTCTCTCAGCCTTCCCCTTGTCGTTCTGCTCCTCTGTGCAAGAGGTCCAAGTATGAGTTCCTCTCTTTCTTCTAACTTAAACCGTATATTCATGCTTTTAATCCGTTAACAAGGAAAAGAAAGTGACAAAAACACAATGCATGGCTGTTCGTAATCTATCACAAGAGTCTAAGTATTTCAATAATCTATTGCGTATCAGCTCTTTCCAGAATGGCCA